>ENA-OSEO01000296-OSEO01000296.1-sediment-metagenome-genome-assembly--contig:-NODE-296-length-138783-cov-6.230978_pt1 | contig 138783 bp, 127 predicted proteins | sample MGYA00237883_ERZ534232 | MGnify/ENA metagenome assembly ERZ534232
CAATTCAGAGCGTTGCTTCGACGGAGGTGGGTCAATTGTTTCCGGCGCTACTGGGTCACTTTACACCGGCGTTCACAACTGACTGGTCTGATTACACCAACCGGCGGGTTCGTGGCTCTTGATGGTGATTGTCAGACATGCTTCAGTGGCTGCTGCACTATCTGTGGCCTATCGGTGTGCCTCTTCGGGTGCGGCTGGATAGCCGCCCACCTTGGGGTCTGTCTGACCACGTGCGGTTACGTCTGCACCATGGGGTGTGGCGTGGCCTGCAGCATCCTTTGCGGTTGCGACCAAACCTATTGCTGCTCAAGCGTTCAATGCATGTGTGGGTGCGACTCTTATTACCCGGGATACTGCCTACCGTGCGACTGATGATTCCCATGATCGGGTTGTTGAGTAGGAGGAGGGCTCTCCTCGTATTCCTTCGCCTCGTCTTGGCCTCGCTATTTCTGATGTCTGCCGTATGGAAAGTGCTTTCACCCATGCGTTTTATGGAAGAGATGGCTGCCTATGGCGTGATTCCCGACTGGGCAGTAGCGCCTGTTTCCTTCGTGATTCCTTCTGTGGAAGCCGCACTGGCTTGCGCTGTGCTACTTCCAGCCATCGCGCCCCTGGCGGCTTCCGGTCTATTCGTGCTCACGGCCCTCTACACGGTGTTTATCTCTGTAGCAGTGCTCCGCGGATTGAGGATTCCGTGTGGTTGTTTTCCCTGGGAGACTGGCGTTTCGGCATGGTCCTTGATCCGAAACGGAATGTTCCTCTTCGCTGAGAGAGTACTGATGCTCGAGTTCCCTTGGACCCCTAACGCAGCTGCGCGACGAATTCCAACGACTCTCAGCCTGATGTGTTTCGTATCGGTCTTGGGTGTCTGCCCAGTTGTGCAAGCCCGCCAATTGAAGATGGAGCAAGCTCGCTTCACCGAGGCATTCAGCGCTGAGCCCGTGGTCATTTTTGTCGACCTCGATTGCTCTGAGTGTGAGAGCTGTCTTAGGCAGATCATTCAAACGGGCAGCAGTATTCCGTATGTAGTTCCAGTGGACATAGAGCAGGATAGCACCAAGGCAAATGCGGCTACATTGCTCGAACTGATTCAGATGACCGAGGGCCTCACCTATTACTCGCTAGAGATGTTTACTGCGGCGGGAACCCAGACTGCAATGGACTTTTATCTGCAGAATCCCTCGGTTCTCGGCCTCTCAGTCGACGCCATCCATAGCCTGGATGAGGCACATCGGCGAGTCATGTCCAATGCCGAGGTGGCCCGTCGCATGGGAATTGCAGCGGTTCCCGTTGTCTACATAGAAGGGCTTAGGTATGGTGGCGACTGCGCCAAGACATTGGAGCGCTTAGCCGAAAGCATCCGATAGAGTCCATCTTGCGGGCCTGCCGGGATGAGCTGACCAAAACCCGACAGCGATGGGGTTGGAACATCGGCGCAGGGGGGACCTCTATGGTATTCATTGGCTACACTGCGGCACTAATCTGTCTCATCTTAGCGTGGATTCGATCCGGACAGGATGTGCGCCTCGGAGCAGCGTTGGGTCTGCTTGGGTTATTGGTAGGTGTGGCCGCCTATCACATAAGGTGGCGCAATGGACGCAGGTTCTCGCCGGAATGGTGTATCAGGGTAGTGGTTTGGGGGCTTGCGATGGGTACTATCGGGACTGGACAGCTGGGTGCTGTCCTCGCTTTTGCCATCCTTATCGTACTGGATGTTGTTGTTTGGTCAAGGCGACGGCGCGACATCTATCGGCATCCAGGCCAACATCCACCACGCGACTGATCAGGGTCTGCCCGTGGTTCTGTTAGCCGCAGCCTGGGACGCCCCCATCCCGTCTGATGTGCTCCACCGAGAGACGTCTTGATACACTTTCCGTAGTTAGCAGGATCAACAATCGGACCAGTCGGATCGTGCTCGGCTTCAGTCCTCCCGCACCGTCCTCCCACCGCCTGCAGGAATCCCCCACTCGTTGGCGGACTATCGTCAGTGCAGCAACTCCCCGCATACACAGAGAAGCCATCACCGGAGCATGCTGACCTATCAAGTAAGTCGCAGACGGACACTGACAGGAGGACCGCACTTGCGCCTCGACTACCGCAAGACTCTTGTCCTCGGACTAGGTTTCTTCAGCATCAGCATCGTGTGGTCGATCTACAACGCGTTCGTCCCCGTCTTCTACGAACGTTACGTCCACAGCGGCGCGCTAATCGGCCTGCTGATGATCACGGACAACATCATCGGGATCACCATCCAGCCGTGGGTCGCCCATCGCAGCGACCACACCTGGACCCGGCTCGGTCGCCGAATGCCGTACCTCCTGATCGCCGGGCCCATCTCCGCCCTGCTCTTTGCTGCGATACCGCTGCACACCAGCCTTGCCGTCCTCGTGTTGACCGCACTCGGGATGAACCTCGCCATGGGCATCTATCGCGCACCCACAGTTGCCCTGATGCCCGATGTCACGCCGCGTCAACTGCGCAGCCAGGCCAACGGGGTCATCAACTTCATGGGCGGCTTGGGCGCGCTGATCGCTTTCTTCGTCGCCGCGCCGCTGTTCCGCACCAACGAGTCACTGCCGTTCCTGGTGGGCGGCATACTGGTCATCGTGGCAGTGGTCGCGCTCCGAGCTACAATCAGGGAGCCGGCACAGGCCGTCGGCGCCGCCAAACCGAGTCCTGTTCCGTTCACCGCCGCAGTTCGCACGGTTTTCGCCCCCGAACGTCGCAGCACAATGTACTTGCTGCTAGCGATCCTCGCCTGGTTTGTCGGCTATCAAGGGATGGAAGCCTTCTTCACTCTCTACAGCATCAACGTGCTCGGCACAGATGCGGCCGCCGGCGCGTTCACCCTTGGGTTCTTTGCCCTGTCCTTTTTGATCTTCGCAATTCCCGCAGGTCTGATCGCCGCACGCCTTGGCCGGCGCAGGACGATCCGCGCGGGGTTGGCCCTGCTTGCCTTAGTCTTCCTGGCTGGGTACGGCGCGCGATCGATTGGCTCGTTGCAGGGGCTATTTCTCGTCGGGGGCCTCGGCTGGGCACTGATCAACGTCAATTCGTACCCGATGGTCGTCGAGATGGCGTCGAGCAGCGAGACTGGCACGTACACCGGCCTCTACTACCTGTTTTCCTCAGGTGCCGCCATCGCTGGCCCGCCCCTGATGGGCTTGCTCCGTGACATCTTTGGCTACGGGCAGTTGTTCCTCTTTGCTGCCGTACCGATCATCGTCGCCTTTGCTCTGATGGGCCGTGTGCGTGGCGGAGAGGCACCGCCGGATACGCCGAAACCGCCATCGCCCTCGACTTTGACCGGGGCAACCGGGAGCAGCAACCATGCCTAGGTCAACCGTCTATTGCGACCTCGAGCGACTGCGCCGCGACCTGGGCCGGCCGGTACTCCTTGGGCACCGTGGGCTCCCAGGCGACCGGGTCGAAAACCGCCTCGACGCCTTCCGCCGGGCTATCACACTGGGCGCCGACGGCATTGAGTGCGACCTGCAGTTGACGATCGATGGCGTGCCCGTGGTCGCACACGATCGCGATCTCCTGCGTGTCACTGGCCAGCCGGGAACGATCAATAAGAGCACCGCTGCCCAGTTGCGCCACTTGGGGTTGCCGTGCCTGGACGAAGTCCTGGAGCAGTTGTCATCCCACGCTGTCCTCAACCTGGAGATCAAAGAGACACGCGTGACTGACGGTGGCCTTGAGTCAGCTGTAGTTGACGCCATTGCCCGGCACAATGCGCAAGCCAGGATCGTCTTCTCGTCGTTTAGCCCGTTTGCGCTGGCAAGGCTGCGCCGTCAGGATCCCAACTACCGCACTGGCCTGCTGATCGCCCCCGGCATGCGGCATGGACTCTGGGCAGCGCGACTATGCGGGGCAACCGCTATCCATCCTCACGCGGCGCAGATAGATGGCGAGTTCGTCGTAGCCTGGCGACGCAGGGGTTATCGCATCGTGGTCTGGGGTGACCGGGACAAGTATGAGCTTCGTCGGCTGCAGCGGATGGATGTTGACGGGATCATCACCGACCATCTTGGGGTTGGCAACGACCAGTCGGAATAGCCGACATCTGTCACTACAAAGACACTACACGGTTGCGTCCGGTCGTCTTAGCTTCGTACATCGCCTCATCGGCCAGACGAATGAACTGCTGCACGTCGGCGATGCTGTCACTGGGATAACTGACGGTGCCGACGCTGACCGTAACCCTTAGCTCCTGGTCGGCATTCTTGAGCACAGCATTGTTGACCATGACGCGAATGCGTTCGGCAACAGCAGCAACATCGTGCTTGCTCGCGCCGGGCAAGACGCACAAGAACTCCTCGCCCCCATAGCGGACGAGCACGTCACCCTCCCTGATCGCTCCCAAGACGGTCTGCGCGACCATCACCAGCACTTTGTCACCGCTCATGTGGCCATACGTGTCGTTGACCGCCTTGAAGTGATCAATGTCCAGGATCAGCAGTGACAGCGGCGTCCCCGACCTGACTGACCTGCTGAGTTCCTCCTGGATGCGACGGTTGCCAAATCTGCGATTGTATACTCCGGTCAGCGGATCAAGTGCAGCCAGTTGCTGCATCTGGCCATGGGTTATGGCATTGCGAAACGCCATTGCCAGCGGTGGGTTGAACATAGTGATTTTGTCAATTGCATTGCCCGGAAAGCCAGATCCGCTGGCAAGGACAAGCACGCCAAGGAGAACGTGTTTATAGACAATTGGCTCAATGAGCAGTTCCTTTGGCCGGAAGCTGGCAATAACGCCGTCCAGCGCGGTTTCGGACGGGAAATGCACCAACTGCCGCTCCATTGAGTTGACGGTATGGATGATGCGCGCATTGGCGGCAAGCACCTTGCTGTCAGCGATCGCCAAACTTGCCACAACCTTGAGATCCCCGCCCTGTTCGAGCAGGATGGCGCCACCGCTTGCGCCAAGGTTGGCGACAAGACGCTGCAGCGCATGATCGGCCAGCACGTCTACTTCGAGATTGGAGGCAAGCATCTCCGAGAAGAGCTGCACTTCGGTCTGAGTCGCCAGGACCTCCGATAGCGTCATGACCAGCTGGTTGAAGGACCTGGCGCTGTCGCCGAGTTCGTCTTCTGAGTCAACTTCGATCAGACAACTCTCGGCATTACACTCTTGGTCTGCACCATCTGTCTGGCGGGCGACCAGGATATCCTCGACATGCTTCATCTTCTGAGAAAGACGATTGACCCGATACCCGACAATGCGCCTGGCGAGCACGATGTTGAGCGCACCAAGGACGATACCAGCCAGCACGCACGCGGCGCGGAAAAACGGCCTCATTGCCAGCTCGCGGGGAACACCGATCAAGATGCAGAAAAACGGGAAGGCAACGCCAACGATGACCCCCAGCGAAATCATGTAAATCGCGAGGTCAACGAAGACCTTCTTGGTAATCCTCATTCAGGCACCCCTCATCGGATCGCGCTTGGCGTCAATTGATAGCCCTGCAGCTGTGACTCGTACACAATATATCGACGGAAGAACCGACTTGGAGAATGGCCAAATAAGGGACTCAACGTTTCTCTCGGTGACCTGCGCCCCCGGCAACGCACCTCATAGCAGGCCTCAAGCCCCACCCCGCCGAACCCGTCGCGGAGGTGATGCCAGGATGAACAAGTTCGACCTTGCCTACGCTCAGCGGCTAGACGCGGCCGATCCGCTGGCCGGATTTCGCGCGCAGTTTGCGCCGCCACCCGGCGGTGGCATCTACATGGATGGCAATTCGCTCGGTCTGATGCCCCTGGCCGCCCGCGACGCCGTCATCGCCGCCGTGGACGACTGGCGCGATCGAGCAATTGGCGGCTGGCTTGAGGCAGATCCGCCGTGGTTTCACAGTGGTGAAGAGATCGGCGCGGCCCTGGCGCCCCTGGTCGGCGCGGCGCCGGACGAAGTTGTCCTGACCGGCACCACTACCGTCAACTTGCACAACCTGCTGGCCACCTTTTACACGCCAGGCGGACGCCGGACGCGCATCCTGGCCGATGAGCTCAACTTCCCTTCCGACATCTACGCGATGGCCAGCCATCTTAGACTGCGTGGCCGAAACCTCGATCGCGACCTGATCCTTGCCCGCAGCCGCGACGGCCGCACCCTCCCGGAGGAGGACATCATCAACTGCATCGACAGCCGGGTGGCCCTGGTCGTGTTGCCTTCGGTCCTCTACCGCAGCGGTCAGTTGCTCGACATCGGGCGGGTCACTGCCGCCGCGCACGAACGGGGAGCGTTGATTGGCTGGGATCTATCGCACTCGGCGGGCGCAGTGCCACACCAGCTGGATGAGGCGGACGTCGACTTTGCGTTTTTTTGCACCTACAAATACCTCAACGGTGGACCGGGCGCTCCGGCTGCACTCTACGTCAACCGGCGCCACTTTGGGCGCGGTGGCGGACTCACTGGCTGGTGGGGCTACCACAAGGACCGGCAGTTTGACATGCTGCTCGATTGGGAGCCGGCACCCAACGCGGGTGCCTGGCAGATCTCGACGGTGTCGGTCATGGCAACGGCGGCGGTACGCGGTGCCATTGCAGTCACGCGGACGGCGGGCCTGACCAATCTGCGGCGCAAGTCGCTGGCAATGACCGACTACCTGATGGCCTTGGCCGACGAGTTGATTCCGACCGCAAGTCACGGTTACCGGATCGGCACTCCGCGTGAGGCGGGCCGGCGAGGCGGCCACGTGGCCATTGAGCACGAGGCGGAGGCAGTGCGCATCGGTAAGGCACTGCGGGCCCGCGGCGTAATCCCGGACTTCCGTCCGCCCAATGTGATCCGCCTGGCGCCGATCCCCCTCTACTCGACATATACGGATATCTGGCACGTCGTCCGCCACCTGCGCGAGATCGTCGAGCAGCGCGAGTACGAGCGGTTTCCCGCCGGCAGGGACACCGTATCTTGATCGCGGGGAGGCCGGATCGGGTGAGCGCTAACGCCAACGACCTGAGATCGCCAAGCCTGATTGTCCACAACGCACGCGTCTACACTGGTACTGCGGAGGGTAACGTAGCGGACGCCCTCGCGGTGGCAGGTGGACGCATCGCCGCCGTTGGCCGCGCGGCCGACGTGCTCGCTCTTGCCGGCAGGTCCACCGAGGTCGTTGATCTCGGCGGCCGCACGGTACTGCCGGGCCTGATCGATAGCCACAACCACCTGCTGGAGGTCGGCGTCAAGGAGGCGGCCATCCGTCTGGATGAATGCCGCTCACCGGCTGAGATGGCTACGCTGGTCCGTGAGCGCGCGGCGGTTACCCCTGCCGGCCACTGGATCATTGGCATGGGGTGGAATGAAGCTAACTTCCCGGGCCAGCAACTACCGACCATCGCGGACATCGACACGGCGACCGACCGACATCCGGTGCTATTGATGCGGTTCTTCAACACCGATCTGGTCAATGGCATCGCACTGCGCAAAGCCGGCATCACGGCAGAGACCTCCAACCCGCCCGGGGGACGCATCGAGCACGACGCCAATGGCCAGCCCAACGGCCTCCTGCGCGCAACGGCCAAGACGCTGGTCCGCCAGTTGGTGCCGGCGCCGACCACCGCCGAGCTGCGAGTTGCCCTGCGCCTCGGCTACCGTGAGACGCTACGCCTCGGGATCACCAGCGTGATCGAGCCCGGCCTCTACCCGGACGAGCTTCGTGCCTACCATGAATCGTATCGCCATGGCGAATTGGATGTGCGCGTCAACTTGATGCCCAACTGGCACGGTTTCCGGGATAGCGAATCGCCCGCGCAGCTCGACGCCCGCGCGGCTGAGCTCGGCGTCGGCACGGGATTTGGTGACGAATGGCTGCGCCTCGGTGCGCTTAAAATGGCAATCGACGGCGGCACTACCCCACGCAATGCCTACATGTATGAGCCCTTTGAGGGAGACGATGAGCTCAGGCCATTTCTGCGGCTGCCGCTGGCTGACTTGCCTAGCTACCTGGATCGCGCCCAGGAGCTTGGTTGGGACGTTGGCATCCACTGCTGCGGCGATCGCGCCCAAGACGTTGCCGTCCAGGCGATTGCTGACGCCATGACCGCGCGTCCCCGACCGGATGCACGGCACAGCATCATCCACGCCTACTTTCCCAGTCCAAGCGTAATCAAAGCGATGGCGGCACACCAGATCGCGGCGGTCATCCAACCGACGTTTCTCTACTGGGAGGGCAACCAGATCTTCCGCGACGTTGGCGAGCGGCGGGCGAGCAACTACAAGCCGATCCGCCGCTACCTCGACGCCGGGGTCCCGGTCGCCGCGAGCTCAGATGTCACCAGCACGGTCACCGCGGATCCGTTTGTCGCGATGTACGCCCTGGTCACGCGGCTAAACTGTGAAGGCATCGCCGTCGCTCCTGGCGAAGCAATCTCACGCTGGGAAGCGCTCAAGACTTACACCACCGCCGGCGCATGGCTGACCCACGAAGAGCATGTCAAAGGCACGCTCACCCCCGGCATGCTCGCCGACTTCATCGTGCTCGACCGCGATTTCTTTGCTGTACCGGTCGAAGCCATCCGCGACATCAGGGTCCTGGCCACGGTCGTCGGCGGACGATTGGTCCACGGAAGTCTTCTCTAGCGGCCGGCGACGCAGCCGGTCACCAAATCGGTTTCAGGAGGTTGGTGGAGATGCACCGCCGCACCACAAGGGCAGTCGTGCTGATCGCCGTCGTCTGCGTCACTATCGCAGCCGCCGCGGCCTGTCAGCCAGCCTGGTCGATCGTCGACCCGGCAAAAGTAACCTTACCAGCAACCGTTAAGAGCTGGGTCGATTCCTACAAGTACATCGAGGTCGCGACCAGCATCACCGACGGAGACTACACGTACTACCTCGCAAGCTACGGGCTTAAGGATTCTGGCCAGTACAAGGTCGTGATCACCGGTGTCGAAACTGGCGGCACCGATGTCGTCGTCAAGAGCAAGTGGACCGCGCCGGCCTCGTTTGCCCCGGTCGATCCCCACTACCCGTATTCACTTGCACGCACCAAAAAGACGACCAAGGCTGTCAAGTTCACGGCCGAGGGCGGCACGCCCGACTGGATCCCGTCGCTGGTCGGTGTACCCGCGGCGTTCCGCATTCAGCCGCCGAGCGAAACCGTGCTCTATTCGACACCCAAAACGGATAGCGTTGAACTTGGCATGGTTATGATCGGCACCAGCGGCCTCGCCCCGGCGGATGGACAGTGGGTCGTCGAGGGCATCGCCCGCGCTTTTGAGGGCACCGTCGAGTACGACCTGGTCGGCGCGGACAATGAGCCATTTGACCACGGGTTTGTGACGGCGGCTGCCGGTGGGCCGGAGTGGGGATACTTTGTCCTCAACATCCCCATCCCCGAAACCGAGGTGGAGCACATCCGCGTCTACACGACGAGCGCGGAGGACGGATCGATCCGCGACCTCGTGTTGATCGTCAAGTAGTGATGGGCGGGGCGGACCGGCAGGTCGACCAGCGAGACAACGCCTTTTGGCGCCGCAAGCACGGCGAATCTCCGGTCGCCCTGCCACCGCCCCCAGATGGGGCGTTTGAGCCCCAGGATCCGCTGCAGCGCATCTTCTTTGGCGAGCGACGACGCGCCAATTGCGTCAACGAAATCATTGCCGGCAACGTCGAGGGTCCAGTCCGGCCGCAGCGACATGATTTCGCCAACGAGCAAAGCGCCAGTGAGCACATCCGCCAGGTCGCCCGGTATCTGGGGGCTGATCTCGTTGGTATCGCTCCAGTCGACCCGGCCTACGTGTATTCGCACGCCGGGCACGAGAGCGGCGCCTCGTCCGATGCCGCCGGGACCCCTATTGCCCTGCCGCACTGTTACGCCATCGTCATGGGGTTTGCCATGGACTATCGCCTGATCTCATCGTCGCCAAGCTACATCGATGCTGCAGAGGTCGGCCGGGCCTACGTTAAAGCGGGGCAGACGGCGATTGCGCTCACGGCATATCTCCGGGAGCTGGGCTGGCCCGCCCGTGCCCACACCGTGCGCAATGAGCAGGTGTTACAGGTGCCGCTCGCGGTCGCGGCGGGGCTTGGTGAGTTGGGGCGCAACGGTTTCCTGATCACTGCCCGGTACGGACCGCGTCTGCGCCTGTCGACGGTAACAACGGACCTGCCCATGCAGCCTGACCGGCCGGTGGACCTCGGCGTCGAGGCCTTTTGCCGGGTCTGCCTCAAGTGCAGCCATTGCTGCCCGTCGCACAGCATCCCGGCCGGTGAGCCAACGCAAGTGCGCGGCGTCACCAAGTGGGCAATCAACGGGGATGACTGCCTCGCCTTTTGGGAGGCCGCCCCGACCCATTGGTGCAACTGCAACGTCTGCATCAAAGTCTGCCCATGGAATAAGCCCGATACCTGGTGGCACGGCTTAGCCGCGACCGCCGTGCGCAGGGCACCGTGGCTTGCCAAGCCGCTGGTCTGGATCGATGACCTGATCTACGGCCGCAACCCGCGGCCGCACGTCAGGTTTCTTGACTACGATAGCCACAAGCCTTCGCCGTGGGTCAAACGAGACTGAGACGTCGGACCATCGCGGTGGCGACGAGCCAGCCTAGTTTGCTCTTGCCCACGTAGGCCAGAAGTCATTCCCGGCGTTGCGCGTCAGATTGATGACGTTCTTGCCGTCGCGATCCATGCGATAGATTTCGTAGTTGCCGCTCGACTCCGAGTGAAAGGCCAGGCTAGCTCCGTCCGGCGCCCAGGCGGGATTCTCCGCCGCGTTGCGGATGTTCTGGCTCGCTGTCCCATCGATTGCCGCGATGTGCAGATTGCGGCCGCCACGCATCAAGGCGATGTTACTGCCGTCAGGCGATGGTGCCGCGTAGACCTCCATCGTCGTACTGCCCAGGATGGTCGCAACTTCGCCCCCATCAACCGGCACCGATAGCACGTCGTAGTTGCCGGCGCTGAGGTCGCTAAAGATGATTGTCTTGCCATCCGGGGTGACAAACGGTAGCTCGGCACGGAGCCCCCGCGTGAGCTGGGTCTGGTCGCTGCCGTCCGGTTTCATGCGCCAGATATCGCCGTCGCGGGCAAAGACGATTGCGGCCCCGTCCGGCGTCCAGACCGGGTGCAACTCCGCCGATGCTGTGTCAGTCAGGCGAAGCAGTCCTTGCCCGTCAACGCCGATGAGATAGACCTCGCTGTTGCCGTCCCGGTTGGAGGTAAAGGCGATGGTCTTAGCGTCCGGCGCAAAATTAGGGCACGAGTCCTCGGCCAGATGATTGGTCAGTCGCCGCGCCCCGCTACCGTCGGCATTCATGACATAGATCTCAGAATTGCCGTCTCTGAAGGAATGAAAGGCGATGTACCCTCCGCCGCGGCCGTCGAGGGCGGCAGTCGGATCAGGTGGTGCGGGTTGCTGGCAGCTCGGCAGGACGATGATACAGACTAACAGCAGTACAATTACCGTAGATGGGCGGCGCAAAGCTGATCCCTCCTCGCTGAGTTTGGGATGCTTCGCGCGCGCTTGCCATTACTACGCCACTTGCCGCGGTAGGTTTCGGATAGGCAAATCGATCCTAGGCTAATACTGCTCGTGCAGATATGGTGGGCACGACGGGAACATCGCTCGCATGATCTGCGCCACGTCCGCTGACGGATTTCCCCACCCTCTGATCGAGTACTCGGCCGGGTCGTTTACTCCGTAGATGAGGGCGGACAACCCTTGGATTGTGAGATCGCAATCCGGTTCGGAGCCAGGCTTGACGACAAGCCGGCCCGCATCGCTCTCGAAGCACCAGGGTCCTTCATTCCACGGACAGTCAGGGTCGGATATCTGAGCAGTGAAACGCCCGGGACCGGTTGTGAGTCCATCGATCCCGGATACGTCAAGCACCCTGCCCATTGGCGCCACAAAGACCGGCTCCAATTTGGGACGCAGGTCTGACATCCACGTGTTAGGCTGCTCTGACGGAGCAAGCCAAAGCCTGGCATTGCCGGCCTGATCGACGTGCCGGGCCAGCCACTCAAGCAGCAGGTATCTGCCGCGGACCGATCGGTAGTAGAACCGGCTTGCCTGCAACGTGTAGTTCATCATCTCGTCACCGCGGATCGCATAGACCATCACGCCGTCGATCTTGCCGTCGACTTTGGCGAGGAGGACCCAGGACCGATTGTCTTGTGCAGCCTTCTCCTGCGAATCCTCGAACAGGCCCATGCCGTGCGTGGATGCCTGCATGTCCAACAAGAACTCCCGGTAGGCCGGATAGGCCTGCCCACTCAAGTTGAGTTCGCAGCTTCCGGTCAGGCCCATCTTGAACAGCGGCACGAGTGACTGAGCCTGGAACACAGCCTGCCACTGCTGGGGAAAGGTTACGTACCCAAGGCGCTCGTAGAACGACTCCCGAAAGGGGTATAAACAGGAAACCGCCCTGCCCTCTTCTCGGTTCTTGATATGAGCGTACCGCAACAGCGCTCTGACGCAGCCGCGACGACGGGCTTTGGGATGGGTACTAACAGCAGCGTAACCGGCCATCTTGAGCAGTGAGCCGCGGACGTTCTGTGTTAAGCGCGGGCACGCAGCAATTGCGACGGCCTCACTCTCTTCAAACACAGCGTAATAGGCCGGGCCCTCACGCGCCAGGATGCGGGCTTCCCATTCGGATTTGACCGGAAATGGCGGGGTCGGTCTGAACGCATAGCCGTCAAGACGATAGAGGATGTCCAGCATCTCCTGCCCATCGACAGATCGGATATCGACCATTTCAGAAACGCCTCCAATCACCGTTGCACCTGGCTTTCAGTTTCCTCGGGCCAGGGTTCGGTGAGCACCGGAAGCTTCCTTCTCCGATCCGCCGATGGGCTTCCGCGCGCACGGCAGGAGGCGACCCACGCGCCGTGAACCAACCCTGCGGGGGGTGTTGTCAATGAAGGAGTCAGTTAGCCACGGGGCACCGATCGGCGGGGTACTCGCCGGCAAAAAAGCCCTGGTCACGGGCGGTAGCCGCGGCATCGGCCGGGCCATCAGCCTAGCCTTGGGAGCGGCCGGCGCAGATGTGGCCGTCAACTTCCGGCGGGACGCGGAGGCAGCGCAGGCGGTCGTGGATCAACTGGTCGCCATGGGGCGCAGCGCGTATCGGATCCAGGCCGACGTGTCGATGCCCGCGGAGGCACGCCGTGTCGTCGCCGATGCCGCCGCACATCTCAGCGGCCTGGATATCGTTGTCTGCAACGCCGGGATCCTGCAACGTCAGCCCGTGCTGGAGATCGAGCCCGCCGACTGGGACCGCATGCTTGCCACCAACCTTGGCGGCGTTTTTTGGACCGCTCAGGCGGCAGGACGGTACATGGCGGCCCACGACGGCGGAGCGATAATCAATATGTCCTCGGGCGGCGCCCTTGCACCAACCCGTAATCTGTGCCACTACTGCGTCGCCAAAGCCGGCGTGAGCATGATAACCAAGTCGCTCGCCCTGGAGCTTGCACCCTACAAGGTGCGGGTCAACGAGCTCAACCCAGGTTTGATTGAGACCGACCTCAACCGGGCGGACATCGCCAGGCCGGAGTTTCTGGACGCACGGATGAGCCGGATCCCGCTCGGCCTGGTCGGCACCCCAGAGGACGTCGCCGGCGCGGTCGTCTTCCTTGCTTCGCCTGCAGCCCGGCTAATCACAGGCCACGGGATCGTCATCGACGGGGGAGCGAGGATCTCTTAGTCCAAGACCCTCGGCCCTGCTGATGGCAACGACAGCCTCGCGCGTCCGCTGGCGGACGGCTTGCCGAGGCTGTCTAAGGTGCTTTTGTTGCGATCACGTAGACCCCGCCGCCGTCCGTTGTCGCTATCTCCGTCAACCGGAAACCGCCGCCGGCAAGGTAAATCGCCAAATCCCCCTTGGCGCGCACGAACGCGTTGCCGGCGAACGAGTAGGCCGCGAGGAGGATCCCGCCTGGTTTGAGCACACGCGCCAGCTCATCCAGGTAAACCGGCGCATTGGACGTCACGGCCAGGTCAAACTCGCCTTTGGCATACGGCAGCTGCCTGGCGTTGCCCACGACAAAACTGAGATGGCCGTTGCCAGTAGCCGCAGCCTTGCCGGTGGCAACCTGGATCATCGCCGGGCTTTGGTCAACTCCTTGGATCAGGGCGGCTGGAAAAACCTCCGCTGCGGCAAACGCCGCGAATCCGGTCCCGGTGCAAACGTCGACAATGCGTGCCGGCGTGCCAGCTAACCGCCGCAGGCCGGACTTCAGTGGAGCCGCATAATGGCTGCCTCCGCGCACGACCTTGGCATCATAGCTCTTGCTGATTACCGCCGGAAACGTCGCCATCAGCCAAAGAAATGGCCGCGAGTCCATTACGCCAGGGTGCCGGAGGATGTATCTGACCGCTCCGGCCATCAGTCTTGTGCCAAGGCCGCCGAGATCAGGCACTGCTCTGACCTCGTTGCGGGGCTGGCCCGGCGCCGGCTACTGCCGGGCTGCTCGCCGCCGGCGGCACCCAGCCCGGCAAGAGCTTGCTGCCGACGTAGGCCATCACCAGCATGGCGACCAGGGTCAGGCCAAGGCGGGCCATCGCAAATTCCAGGCCGAGAAACTTGGCCTCCATCATCACCTGCGGCACCTTTATCGCCGCCCAGGTACTGAGGAAAACCATCAGGTTAAAGGTGCTGGCACCCTTGCGCGACAGGCTGGCAGCGATGGGAAAGGCGATGTACAGAGGACCGGTTGGCGCCGTGCCCAGCCCGATGGCCAGCAAGATACCACCGATGCCCGAGCCCTGCCCCATCAGCCGTTGGATCGCGGACTTGGGCACCCAAACCTCAAATAGGCCCATCAAGATCACAATGCCAGGCATGATCAGCAGCACCTCTTGCAGGTAGACCCAAGACGCCGCAACTACTGCCTGCCCCGCCGCCGGCCTTGTCAACCAGAGCACGCCCACCAAGGCGAGCAAGATACCGACCGGCACCAGTGCCCGCAGCCCAGGTTTGCGGCCTCCGGGCCCCCGCCTGGGCATCTGGGCTCCCTGGTCGCCGGATAGGGATCGGTTGGCTAGAGACGGTTTCATCCGAGAATCACTCCCATCGCAAGCGCAATCGCGATCCCCGCGACCAGCGCAAGGCCGTTGCGCACAAGCGTGAACCGTAGACCAAGCTCTCGCACTTCCATGGGAGCGGTCACAAAGCCGACCATCGTCAACGTTGTGATAAATGCCGCGATAGTCATCACGGAGGCGCCAGACCGCAGAAGCGAGGCGGCGAGCGGAAAGGCAACCAGGCTTGGCAACAGCGTGATCGCGCCGACGATCGCGGCCAGAGCCGTGCCCCATAGACCAGTCCCAGCGCCCAGATAGACGCGGATCGTTTCCGGAGGCACCAGGCCGAGGACCAGGCCAACCAGGATGACGACCGCAAGAACGCTGGGCAGCATCTTGAGCCCGGCGCGGCCGGCGACCTTAAGTACCCCGCGCGTCTTTTGCCGGTCGACAATCCAGCTCGCGACGAGTCCCCCGCCAGCCAGGACATAGATCAATAGTGTGACGTTCATGCCAGCTCCCCCACAAGGCGGCGGATGACAAACTCAAGCGCATCCAGCGCAGCGCCCGCTGCCGTCAGACTATCGACGGAAGTGCGCGACTCCACCGACCGCACGTATTCCTCAACCAAAGCCTGAACGCTACCGACCAGCATCAACGATATCGCCGCTAGCTGGTCTCGGCTCACAAGGTCCACGAGCGGAGTGTCCTGCAGGGCTGCCAGGACAAACTCCCTCAGCACACCGCCGCGCGTCGCACGGCCGTCAAGACAGGGCACTGGCCGGGCACCCTCCTGCAGCACGAGGCGCGCGACGGAGTCGTTGTCAATCGCCGCCGTCACATGCGCCCGCAGCCCTTTGATCAGCCGATCCACTGCCGAAACCGGCTCTGCCAAGACCGCCGCCAGGTGTCTTTGCCGCCTGGCGTGCTCCATGCGGAATATCTCAGCCAGCAAGTCGTCCTTGCTGCCAAAGTAGTTGTAGATCGTACCCACGGCAACTCCAGCCTCACGAGCCACAGCCTCGACGGGGGTGGGATGAAATCCATTGCGCGCAAAGAGACGCGCCGCCGCCGCCAGGATCAGCTCTCGCTTGTCAATCATCGTCTTCCTCCACTCTGAGTACAGCGACGAGCACTGTAGTGAATGAACGTTCATTCACCATGATAGCCTATCCATGCCGCAGGGTCAACGGGGGATTACGAACTAGGTCAGATGGACGATCTCGACGTCACCAAATCTGGCAGCGAGATAATCCGCGGCCAAGCGGCGGTGACAATGGTCCGGCTTGTCCTCGCTGCAGAGGAGACACGCATGGTCAAGCATGGCGCGCGACATAGATCCCGCGACATTGCGCCGTTCAAGGAGTGCAACATAGCTTGCTGCAAAGGTCGGCCAGTCACTGGTCTTGCGCTTATATGAGTCCATGATTGCCTCGGTCGGGGCAAGCCCGGGCAGCTCGATGTATTCGATGTCGCCGATCGCCTGCAGGAAGTAGGCAAGGTCGTCTCGCTTGGCAAAGCCGGCTAGCTGCGACGTGTTGTTGAGCCTGACATCCAAGATTCGGCGGACACCGGAGTCTCGCAGCAAGCCAAAAAACCTCTCTGCGTTCTTCTTGGTAAACCCGATCGTGAATAGCTTGATCATTCCGGCATCAGCACTGTGGTGGTTTCGACGATGACCGCTCCTCGGCCGCCATTGGAGAGCTCGCGCAGCGCCAACTGGAGGTCGTCCAGGCGCTCGACCGGAAACCGCGCGGTCAAAGTCACCTCCGCCGCAAAATCCTGGTCCAATAACGTGCCCGCGTGCGCTGTGACAAGCTGACGGCCCTGCTCGTATAGGGCGTAGGGCAACTCGATCATCACGGTATGCACAGGTATCCGGCGTGCGCGCGGCGTGATCGCCAGCACCTGGCGCACGGCATCCCCGTAAGCCCGTACGAGACCGCCTGTGCCAAGCTTGGTGCCGCCAAAGTATCGCGTCACCACCACGGCGACGTCGCCGAGCCCGCTGCCTTGGAGCACGGCCAAGGCGGGACGGCCTGCTGTACCAGAGGGCTCACCGTCATCGCTGCAGTGTGCCGTAACCGAGTTGCCATGACCGACCAGGTAGACCGGAACATTGTGTGAAGCGTCGGCAAACTCGGCTCGCACGCCGGCGACGAATTCGCGCGCCTCCGCGACGCTGAAAGCGGGCGCCAGGCTGGCGATGAAGCGCGAGTTGAGCACAGTCGTCTCGTGCCGGACGACCCGCGCCGGGACGGGGTACGTCTGGTGGCCGGCTTGCTGGCTCTCACTCAACGCGTCTTGCCACCTGGGGGAGCAAGGTCGCGAGCGCCGTAACCAGCGCGTCGACATCATCACGATCGTTGTACCCTTGGATCGAGACCCGGACAAACTGCCGCCCTTGCCAATCCACGATCGGCACCTCGACGCGGTACTCATCGTAGAGCCTCTGTTTGAGCAGCAAGGGATCGCAGGCAGGCAACGGCAGGGCAGCCATCTGCGCAAACCATTCCCTGGACGGCGGGCAGATCTGCGGGAGACCGGTCACTTCGGCGACCTGACGCCGCGCTTCAAGCAGCAGGTCATGGCACCGGGTTTGGACGTGGGGCCAGTCGTGCTCTGCCTGAAAATGGACCGCCGCAGGGGCCGCCAGATAGGCCGCTGGATCGCGCGTACCCTGCCACTCCTGCTCATCGACAAACCGCCCGGCGCGCCGCTCCCTCTCGGAGGTTGCACCGGCCAGCTCGGTGCGGTTCCAACCCCAACTGACTACAAGTGGCTTGATAAGGTGCTGCATGTCGCGCCGCACGTGCAGGAACGCGCTGCCCGCCGGGGCGCACAGCCATTTGTGCAGGTTGCCGGAGTAGAAGTCGGCGCCGAGTTCGTCCAGGGCCAGTGCCCGTTGGCCGGGAACGTGCGCCCCGTCAATCACGCTCAGGATACCCGCGGCTCTGGCCCGCCGGACCAGTTCGGCGACGGGAAAGGTCAGCGCGGTCGGCGAGGTAATGTGACTGAGAAAGAGCACGCGGGTCCGCGGGGTGACGCCGGCCCAGATGGATTCGACGACGTCGTCTGGCGACAACACGGGTAGCTCAACGGGGCGATTGATATACTTGGCGCCACGGCTGGCGCAAATGAATCGCCAGGTGCTATCGAGCGCGCCGTATTCGTGGTCGGTGGTCAGGACCTCGTCGCCAGGCGCAAGCGCCAGCGAACGGGCGACGACGTTAAGCCCGGAGGTCGCGTTGGGTACAAAGACCAGGTCATCGGCGCGGGCGCCAAGGTAGGCGGCAATCGCTGCCCGTGCGTCGGCCATAACCCCCCCAAATCGCCGACCGAGGAATTCAACTGGCTGCTGCTCCAGCTCGCGCTGCCAGCGTTGGTACTCCGCGAAAACCGCAGCCGGTCTGGCCCCAAATGACCCATGGTTAAGAAACACGACATCACGGCGGAGCAGGAACTGGTCGCGAAGGCTGGCTGGATCGTTGGCCGATATGGCGGCTGGCATTTTCAATTCAACTCCCCGGCGCTAGGTGGATGAAGCCCCTCAAACAGGCGCTTGGCAGCAATGCTTCGTAGTCGGTCCAGCGCCTTCCTGCGCCGGGACCCTTGCCCTGAAGGTGCGCGGTGTCCGCGGCAAGAAGACATGCCTGGAGTGGGAGGCGCAGGAATGGGCATCCTGAAGCAACGTCGGACAAGGGCGCGGATCGCGGCGATCTGGCTGCTCTTGCTTTGCCTCGCGACATTGGTCTTTCTGCCGACTACAGCCCTGGCCGAGGGTGACAAGGTCCAGGGCGACAAGGGACAAGGCGAGGTTTCACGGTGGGCATGGCTCGAAGAGCCCTGGCTGCAGGTCGTCCTTGGCGTTGTCGGGGTCGGTGCGATCGCCGTGCTCGCTATCCTGGCCGCGCGCAGGCGCAGGTGATTGGATCGATTGCGTGCAGGGTGATTGGGCCTAGTTCTGGAGGCTCACCCGCACTGCCCAAGCCCCTAGTAGGCACATCGCCATTTCGCCTAGTTGATCCTTGTGCCGACCGAACCGTCAAGTTTCACGCGCCAAGTCGGTCCACCGTAGTCATCAAGGTAGAACCAGTCGCCGGCAACACCGATCAGTCCCCAGATGCTCACGTTGTTTAGTTTCTGTGATCCCGTCCCATCCAACTTAATCCGCGATAGGCCCTTGCCTGCAGTGAAGTAGAGCCAGTCGGAGTCAAAAGCCGTCATGTAGACCCCTTCAAGACGTGTGATTGTGGACTTCTCAGTTCCATCCAATTTGAGACGGCATAGGGTTACCGTTTCAAGTCCTCGGGCCTCATCGGACCTTATCAGGTAGTAAATCCAGTCGCCGTACACGTACTCAATGGAGACGTCTTCAGCCACCAGAGCATCCTCGGTACCCTCGCACCTGATCCGGCGCAGATCGCTGTCAGCGCAGTAGTAGATCCAGTCACCGACGATCACTGGCGCCGGAGCGATTAGATCGACATCCACCAGTTGAGTCCGGTCTGCTCCATCGAGTCCCGCGACTACCAGCGCCGCCACCGGAGAGGGGTCTTTCCCCGGCACAGTGCCGTCGTTGGCTCCCTTCATCCTGTAGACGATCGTCGCATCGGATACCGCAAAGCTCTCGACTGCATCCTCGGTGATCCTCATCGTGCCCGTGCCATCCAGCGCCATGCGGTACAGACTGCCGTCCGCCATCCGCGTATAGAAGATCCAATCACCGATGACCGCGAGCGCTCCCGCATCCACATCCGCGATGCGCGTTTTGCCGGTCCAGTCTACGTTGCGCCGGTAGAGTCCCCCATCATAAGAGTAGTAGATATGTCCCTCGCTCTGGGCGATGCGACCCAAGCCCATCACCAAGGTGTCGTCATGCCCGGCCTCGGCCGCCGAAAGGACCGTCTTGACCGGGAAATCCTTGAGCAAACCCAGCGATGATACTCCGATTTGAGTGAACACGACAGCAATCAGCAATCCCACCAGGATCGCAAAAAAGGTCCCGATCGATCTGTCTCTTTGACTGACCGCGACGATACCCGACAGGAATCCGGCAACTCCGATTCCTGCAATCACAGGGGTGGTCACGGGCACGCCAGAACTCATTTTGAGGATGATCAGCACCATGAAGGAAGCGCTCAATACTACCGAAAGCCGACCAATGGTAGTCCTGGGCCACACAGAGATGCGCATGCCCTCATCCCCTTGAACTAGGGTTGCCTGCACCAGGTCACCTGGCACAACATCGGTGGCTAGGAGGGTACGTTCCGTGCCTCTGGTTAGGTTAGTCGCGGCACCGCTCAGGGGTAGTCATTACAGCGTGGGCACGATGTAGCATTACTTAGCGGTAGTGGAAATCCTGCCGATCAGCACGTCAAGCTCCACATCCTCAAGGTACCGACCGCTGGGGTCGACGCCGAGCAGGGTTTGCCGCAGGTCCGCCTCAAAATCCGGTTGCTTATCGCCAAGTAGCGCCAGTGAGCAAAACGAGGTCGAGTAAAGGTAGCCGATCACCTGATCCACGGTCCATTGGCGCCTAAACCGCAGCACGTGAGCCTGGCCTGGACCAAATGCGGATCGATCGATCAATGCCTCATGCCGCTCGGGGGCGACGGCAAAAGACGAGCTGCCGGCCCGGCGCTCCTGGCCAAGCCACCGCTGGATGGTTGCCTTGACCGCGCGGCACCAGTCGGTATCAACGTTCCACAGACTGCCGTCGGAGGCGACGACGATACCGCCGCCCGGCTCGACCATACCAGCCAGTTGGGTCAGGGTGGCCTCACGATCCATCCAATGGAACGAACTACCCATGGTTACCAGCCGCAGGGGTCCTAGCTGCTCACTCAGGATCGGCAGATCTGCGGATGACCCTTGGATCAAGGTAACGTTTGCCAAACCGGCTGTCTCGACTGCTCCAACTGCTTCGTGCAGCATCTCCGGCTCGGGGTCAACGGCAAAGACCCTGGCAAAGTGAGGTGCCAGCGGGATGGCCAGTTGCCCGGTGCCACAGCCGAGGTCCAGTAAGGTACCCCTACCGTCAAGGTCAAAAATGGAGACTAGCAGGTCAATCATCTCCGACGGGTAGCCTCGCCGGAACCGCGCATAGTAATGTGCGGTGCCCGCAAACATGTCCCCGCCCGAACGAGCCATCATTCGATCCACCTACCCATCGATGGGATGCTAGAGCGTTGCCTTAAGGCTGAAGGCAAAGGGCAGCTTGGTGCGGTAGCGCTCGTGGCGGAATAGCCCTGGCTCGATCATTTCCATGCCGCCAAGGTCGTAGTACAGCATGTCGTACTCGTTGAAACGCCGTATCCGCAAGCCTGCCTCAATTAGTGAATTGATCACATCGCCGACGGAGTAGTTCCAGCAGTAGCTCTCCGCCTGGCGCGGGTATGTGGTGTACCCGCCGATGATGTCGTCACGGTCGGGCTCACGGCTGAAATATGGGTACTTGATGGTCAGGTCGCCGCTAGCCAAGGTGGTTTCGTCGAATATTTGATAGAACGGGTGGCCGTCGAACACATAGAAGAAGCCGTCATCCCGCAGCAGTTGACGGATTGTCGCGGCCCAGACCCGGAGGTCGGGTAGCCAGCACAACGCGCCTTCGGACGTAAACACGATGTCGTATTTGTCGTGGTGGGTCCCCTGGAGACTCATGATGTCGGATTCGATGAAGGTGGCGTCGAAGATGCCACAGTCCTCTGCAAGACGGCGCGCATATGCGACATTCTCAGGCACCAGGTCGACGCCCGTCACCGTTGCCCCCAGCCGCGCCAGCGATACCGTATCCGCGCCAGTGTTGCACTGCAGGTGGATCAATCGCCTGCCGTTGAGGTCGCCGAGATCGCTGGTGATGATCCGGTTGAGCAGCGAGTGACGTTCGGATAAGGCTTGGCGAAACCGCTCGTACTGGTCTTTGGCCAGCAGTCCCCAGGCATGCCGGTTGGCTGCTACTTCCTTGAGCATTAGAGATACCTCCAACCAAGGTCGCGAGTTGGCGATAGGAGTCATGGTTCGGTTCCCGCTCGGCCCGCCGACTCCTCCGCACAAGGGTCAAGCATTTGCCCAGGGCGGCCAAGGGGATAGGTCGATGAGGCAGAAGTTGCTCTCTGTGCTTATTCGCCACACGTACAAACAGGCCCAAGGGAGGCACCCAGGATGACCAAGCCCAAAGTCACGTCACCTGAGCAGTTTTTTGGCTACCGCCTCGGCGACGACCGCAAGATCGCCCGCTGGGACCGGATCATTGAGTACTACGAGTTGCTGGCGGCCGAGTCCGACCGCATCAAGGTCATGGACCTCGGCCCAAGTACCGAGGGAAACCGCTTTTTGCTCGTGATCATTTCCGCGCCAGGCAATCTCGCCCGTCTGGAAGAGCTGCGGCAGATCAGCCTCAAGCTGAGCGATCCGCGCGGCCTGGATGAGGCGGCCGCCCGCGCCCTCGCAAGCACCGGCAAGGCCATCGTCTGCCAGACGATGAGCCTGCACGCCAATGAAATCGGCGGCACCCAGATGGCGCCGGAGCTCACCTATGAGCTGATCACCGGCGACACGCCGGAGATCACGCGCGTGCTGGATGAAGTGGTCTTTTTAATGGTCCCGTGCTTTAACCCGGACGGACAGATTGCTGTAACAGATTGGTACAATCGCTACCTCGGGACCGAGTACGAGGGCACCGGCTTGCCATGGCTCTATCACAAGTACGCAGGCCACGACAACAACCGGGACGCCGTTGCGCTCAACCTGGTTGAGTCGGCGTATGTAGCCAAACTGATGCTCCGCGATTGGATGCCGCAGGTCTTTCAGGACCATCACCACATGGGTGGAGCAGGCATCCGCTTTTACGTGGCGCCTTACACCGAGCCGATACGGCCGCACGCGGATCCGATCGTCTGGCGCGAGATTTCCTGGTACGGCGCACATATCGCCTACCTGCTCGAAGAGCAGGACAAACAAGGAGTCATCAACGGAGCGCATTGGACGGCGTGGGGCCATCTCGGTTTCCACCGCTTGACGGAGCTACACAACATCGCCGGCCTGCTCACCGAGTCCGCCAGCGCCAAATTGGCGACGCCGGCATTTGTGCACCCGGAGCAGCTCAAGGGGGCAAACCCCAAGACCCACCCCGAGTATGCTGCGCAGACCAACTTCCCCAATCCCTGGCCCGGCGGCTGGTGGCGCTTGCGCGACATTGTCGAGCAGCAGAAAATATCCGCCTGGGCGGTGCTTGACCTCGCGGCGCGTTATCGCCAGACCGTGCTGTGGAACGCCTACTTGAAGGCGCGGCGGCAGACGGAGATCGGGGCGGCCGGCCAGGTCGCAGCGTATATCATCTCGCCCGATCAGCACGACCCCTGGACGGCCCGCCGCCTCATCGAGATCTTGCTCAGCCAGGGTGTCGAGATCCTTTCCTCCGACCGGCCAGTCACGCTCGGTGGCACCCAGTATCCGGCAGGCACGTGCATAGTGCCGCTAGCCCAACCCAAACGGGGAGTAATCATCAACCTATTGGAGCGGACGATATACCCGGACGGTTACTGGACCAGGACGCCGGATGGCGCGCCGGTTGTCTACGACCTCGCGACGGATACAATCTCTGAGTACATGGGCGTACACGTCGGGCAATTGGCAGCGCCACTACCCACGCCAACCGAGGGCATGCGCCGGATTACCGCGCCGCCCGCGTCTGAATGCTGCCTTGTCGCCGGCCGTGCCGGCTACCTGCTTGACGCCCGTAGTAACGGCAGCTACCTGGCAGCCAACCGGCTGATCGATCGGGGCATACCAGTCGTCAGGCTGAAGATGCAGACCGCCGTTGGTTGTGGCCGGACCCTGCCGCCAGGCTCTTTCTACGTGCCGGGCGGCAAGATAACCGATGAGGTTTGCGGAGAGATGGCGCGACGGGATGGCGTGGAGTTCTGCCCGATCGCTGTGGAGCCGGATGGCCCAGCCCAGCCCTTCAGCCGGCTGCGGATCGGCCTCTACCAGCGGTACTGGGGCGGCAACATGGCCGAAGGATGGACCCGGCACGTGTTGGAGTCGTTCGGCTTCCCGTACCGGACGATCATGGATGAGCCGTTCCATGCCAACCGGCTGGGCGACGAAGTGGATGTGCTGATCCTGCCGGACGACCGCCCGGAGATGATCATCGGTCCGGGCCGGCCGGGCGGCAAGGGCGCAGCTGCCGCAGCGCGGTTCAGGGCGATGCCTGTCCCGCCCGAATACCAGAGCGGCATCGGCGAGGTCGGTCTCACCAGCCTGGCGGATTTTGTGCATGGCGGCGGCAGGGTGATCGGCCTGGCGGAGTCCGCATCGCTTGTCACCCAGGCCCTGGGCCTCAAGGTGCGCAACCTGACTGACGGACTGGATCCGCGCAACTACTTCTGCAAAGGCTCGACGCTCTGGGTTGACGTGGACACAGCCCACCGGCTTGGCTATGGTATGCCTGCCCGCGCACTTGTTCTCAACGTGCAGAGCCCGGTCTTTGAGGTACTGGAGGGATTCCGCGCTGAGGACTACGCGGCAGTGGTCCGGTACGAGCGGGATCCGGTGCAGCTGATGCAGAGCGGCTGGCTGATCGGCGCCGATCGGATCGCCGGCAAGACGGCCATGCTTGCGGTCAGGGCGGGAGCTGGCGAGGCGGTGCTGATTGGCTTCCCTTCGCAGTTCCGGGCGCAGACCCACGGCACATTCAAGCTGCTGTTCAACAGTCTCTGTTAGTCGACGGCTGACTTCTGTCGGCAGGTCGGAGCAGCAGATTACTCGCTCGTGAGGGCAGCCCCGGCAGTGTGGGGCTGCCCTCTGTCTCTCTTATCCCTGCGACAGCCGCAGCACGGTCCCCTGCCCCGCCGCCATCACGTACACGTCTCCCTCAGCAGCCACCCGTGCCCCCTGGGCTTTGACCCAGCGGTGCTGCTCAGAATCGGCCCGCCACAGTGGGTTGGTGTGGTTGAGGTGCAGGAACGCCACGCGTTTGGCTAATCCGCGCGCCTTAAGGGTGTAGATCGTCCCCGGCGCCGGCGGGTGTGGCACCTCGCCGGGAGGCCGGCCGGTGATCCGGCTCAGCTCGGCGCGGTCGTAGAAAGTTGCGTCAAGCAGCGCAACGTCTACGCTGGCGACGAGATCGACCAGCGACGGATTCATACCGTCCCATTGGTCGGCGTCCGGCAGGTAAAGCACCCCGCCACTCGTGGCCCCGGCGGGTCGCAAGACAAATCCGACCGTATCGCCGATCTCGTTGCGGTGCGGCACTGGATAGGCCCAGGCGTCCAGGCCTGGCAGCGGCGAGAAAGGTTGGCCGTAGGCAAAACGCCGGTAAACCACGTGTCCCTGCGAAGCGAGTTCCCGCCAAGGGGAATTGGTTTCCAGGACGTCGGCCACCGCTGGGCTGCACCACACGTCCAGGCCCTGGCGCCCGGTAACCTCGCGGCCAAACTCCAGGATGCCTGGATAGTGTCCCATGTGCAGGTGAGTGAGCAGTACGGCGTCAACGCGGCCGGGAAAACGACGTAGTTGCGTGCGCAGCTCGGGTCCGGCGTCGATCAAGGCGCGCAACGGAGCCCCATTGGCGTCCGACAACTGCACGGCAAGACCGGCCGGGGGGTGTGCCCTGCCCTCCGCTAGCGCCGGACGGCAGTTGGCGCATTCACATCCGATCTGCGGCATGCCGCCGTCTTGCGCTACGCCAAGAACAAGCACCTCGATGGTGCCAGCAGGTTGTTGGTTGCTGCTCGGAGTCAACAATGTCATCGCCTCCGTCACGGACGTCTGGCAGGATCAGGCGCCCTGATCGGCTGGTCTTGAGCTCGCGGCTTGCCTGAACGCGGTAATCATCGGCTCATAGGTGGCCAGTGCGGTCTGGCCGGCGTCGGTCAGGAAGTAGCGACCGTCATCGCCTTTGACAAACCATCCGTAGTGGTCGGCGCGTAGGATCGCTGTGGTCCGTTTGGGGTCGGCGCCGAGGTCCCGCAGCTCTTTTGGCGTCAACGGGCCGTGGCTGGCGAGAAGATGGACCACGTAGAGTGTGGCTTGGCGATACGCGGTCACCAACGGGACGCCCCTGCTACCCCCGGTGTTAAGGTCCAGCAGCCGGTTGCCAAACTCGCCGTCCAGCGCCTTGCGCTTCTTGGGCGCCGCGCGTGCCACCCTGCCTGGGCCCGGCGCGAGGGCTTCTTCGACGGTGTAGCACTCCCCGATCCGTCCGACAAGCAACAAGCCCAGCCCAAGCTGGCGTAGCACCCTCAGCTTGCCGCGCCAGGCTTTGTCAAGGCGCAAACTCTCCGGCTTGGGGACCGCGAGATAGACCACGTCGGCAAAGGTCTGGCGCTCCACCGCCTGGGCGAGCAGGTCAAAAGACAGGTGGCGCTTCATCTCGACGACCGCCAGCAGGTCTGCGCGCTTCGCGACCAAATCGCAGGCATTGACCTCTGACCGCACCGTGAAACCGCGACGGGTCAGATACTCGCGCAATGGCTCACAGAGTTCGCGTTCGTAGCGGATCTTTTCCATGTTGGTGCGATCTCCCCGCATCTGGTGGCAGTGGGCGGCAACTAAGGATGTGATCTTCGACAAGGGGTGGTTTCGAGGCAGCCAGGAGCTGGTCCTGCGCCGCCTATGCCTGAGCCGGGTGGCGTGTCCTTGAACATGCAGGCTCCCGCACACTTGGTGTCATGCTAAACTAATACTAGCAACTCTGTCAGGTTTGCCCGGCAACCGGGCGTCCCACCAATCGTCGTCGACACCAAACACGATTAAGGAGGACCTGCCATGGCTGACAACTACCAGGATCTCTGTATCTGCAAGATGTGCCCTTCGTACGTCGACTGCCACGAACCGATCGCCTACTGCGTCCCGGGCGCGGTACATAGCCGGTGCATCACCGTCCGATCAGGCTGCGTCTGTCCGGGCTGTCCTGTCTATGATGAGCTGGCGCTGACGAGCGACTACTACTGCCTTAGCCCTGAGGGCGGGAATAAGCCCAGCAAGGAGGCAGGCCCATGCCTATAAACCGATCAGCTGACATTGTCGTCGTCGGCAGCGGTGCGGCAGCATTTGCGGCGGCGATTACCGCCCGCCATCACGGTGCTGAGGTGCTGATGCTGGAAAAGGCCAAACTCATCGGCGGTACGACCCTGCGTTCGGGCGGCGGGTTTTGGATCCCCAACAACCGGTTCCAGCGGGAGTTGGGCATCGTTGACCCCAAGGACGATGCACTGCGGTACATGGCGCGCTACTCGTATCCACATCTGTACAATCCCGAGGCGCCCTACCTCGGCTTGCCGGCGCATCAGTACTCGCTGATCGACACCTATTACGAAACCGCCTCACCAATGGTTGACTTCATGCAGTCCATCGGCGCCGTAGACAGCATCCAGGAAATCAACTGGACTGGTCAGCCGCAGGTGGACTACATGGACCACTTGCCGGAAAACAAGGGGATCCGCGGCCGGGTGCTCTACTCCATGGACCGTGAGGGCAAACTGGCCTACGGAGGCGAGCTTGTCCGTCAGCTGCGGACCTGGGCAAGGGCAAACGGCATTGAGATTCTGACCAATCACAGAGCCGTCGGTATCTTGCGCGATGCCGGCGGGGCGGTCACCGGTGTCGAGGTTGAGCACGGCAATGATGAGTATGCGACGTTTCACGCGCGCAAGGCGGTCGTGTTCGGCACCGGTGGTTTTACCCACAATCCCGAGTTGATGCTGCATTTCCAGCGCGGCCCGCATTTCGGCGGCTGCGCAGCGCCGAGCAACACTGGGGATTTTGTCAACTTGGCGGGAGCCATCGGGGCCAGGCTGGGCAATATGGCGGGCGCTTTCCGGGCGGAGATCATGCTCGAACCTGCGATCCCCAACCCTGACGGTGTCCACAACGTCTTCTATGTACCTGGCGATAGTGTGATCGAGGTCAACCGATACGGCAAACGCATCATGGACGAAAAACGCAACTACAGCGACCGGGCTATGACCCACTTTGTCTGGGACCCGCAGCGCGCCGAGTGGACCAACATGCTGGTCTTCATGATCTTTGACCAGCGCACCGCGACGTTGTGGCAGGGCTTCCCGCCCTACCCTGTCCAGGGCACTCCCGCGCCGCACGTGATCACGGCGGCGGATTGGCCTGGCCTGGCCAAGGCGATCAGTGCTCGCCTGGCTGCCTTGAGCTCCCACACCGGCGGGTTCGGCCTGGCGCCGGAGTTTGCCGCCAATCTGCAGGAGACAGTGGCGCGCTTCAACCAGTTCGCTCAGTCGGGCAAAGACGTCGATTTCAGCCGGGGTGAATTTGCCTACGACCGGGAGTGGACCACGTTCCCGCCCACGGTCCCCGGGGCCAGCTGGCCGCCAGATGGGGCTCGCAACTACACCATGTTCCCAATGAGCGCCGACGGGCCTTACCACGCGATCATCCTTGCGGCCGGGACGCTGGATACCAACGGGGGGCCAGTGATCAACGCCAAGGCTCAAGTGCTTGACGTCAACGATAAGCCGATCCCTGGTCTCTACGGTGCGGGCAACTGCATCGCATCGCCGACGGCCAACGCATACTGGGGCGGGGGCAGCACGCTGGGCCCGGCCATGACCTTTGGCCATATCGCCGGCCTAAACGCCATCATGGAGCCGCGGCGATCCCAATGAACGAGCAGCACTGGAGGTAAGACCATGGAATACAAGGCCAACACGCCCGATGAGTATGTCAGCCTCTTGCCGGAGGACCGGCAAGCCCCGGTGCAGCGGCTCAGGCAGGTCTTGCTCAGTAACCTGCCGGCCGTCATTAAGGAGACCATGGCATACGGCATGATCGGCTACGTTATTCCGCATACCGTCTACCCCAAGGGTTATCATGTCAACCCGTCCGAGCCGCTGCCGTTTATGAGCATCGCGTCGCAAAAGCACCACATCGCCCTGTATCACATGGGCATCTACACCTACCCGGAGCTACTGCCCTGGTTGGCTGAGGAGTACGATCGACGGTCCATCGGCAAACTCGATATGGGCAAGGGCTGCATCCGGTTTCGCAATCCAGGCAAAATACCCTTTGACCTGGTTGCCGAGTTGTGCGGCAAGGTAACCGTAGAGGATTACATCAGCCGGTACGAGCAGCAGGAGAGTCTCCGTCGTAAGCGGCCGCGGAAACAGCCAGGCGGGCAAGCGGACTGAGAGGCGGGAGGCGGCGGGGAATCTCCCCGCCGCCTCCCGAGCATGTCTCCCCAATGCGGACTAGTCCTTACTCAGTCGGATTACCGCCTCGGATGAACTTATGCATGTCATCGGTCACGTCTTGGATGTTCTTCTCGCCCAGGTAGGCCATGTGGCCAGCCTCGTAGCCCTTGACGTAGACACGGTCTATCGGCAATCCAGAGTGGTCCAGCGTGTAGTAGAGGATGCCGATCTGAGTGCAGATGTCATACCAGCCGTTGATAAAAAACGACCGCATGCCCGGGATCCGATGCATCGCGGCGCTTAAGCACTGGGCGGTGGTTCGGCCCTTGATGTCGTTGTTCCAGTTGGCGTAGAGCGAGTGCGAGTTGACGAAGTTGCGGTCCCACTTGATGTTGAGCATCGGGAAGACCACGCCGCACAGGACGGACTGGAAGAACGGATTGTATTTGCCCTCGGCCGCGTCATCGCGTGCCCCCAACGTCCCCTCATCCAGCCCGGGGTTGTAGAGCGGGCGGGTGATCCGGCCGTCCAGGCGGGCGACGGACTTGCCCTTGCCCCTAGCGACCTGGCTACGGTACTCGACGTCCTCGACCTCAAGGTTGCGCTTCTCAAGGTATTCGCGCGAGACGCCGGTGTAGTACATAACCCGCTCGATGATACGCTCGCGCGCCTCACCCTTGAGCGACTCTCCCTGATAAAGCGCCAACAGGTACTCGGTATCCGCAAACTGCTTGGCCTCGGCGACAAACTCCTCGACCGTCTGGCCCGACGGATGATTGTGATACCAGTGGACGCCGGCAAGGGTCGGAAACGCCAGCACCGCCGAGTAGATCGGCGCCTTGTCGCGGAAATGCTTGCCGCCGGTGACCGTGTTGCCGATGAAGATCAACCCATCAAACGCCACGCTGTAGGCACGATCAGATCCAGAAAGCGACCCCATGCCGGCAACCGTCGCTGCGCGGGTACAACCATAGCTCTCGCCGACCATATACTTTGGGCTCTCCCACCGATTGTATCTGGCGAGCCAGCCCTGAATGAAAGTCAAGATCGCCTCTGCATCCGGCTCAATGCCGTAGAACTTTTCACGGCTTGCTTCGTCCAGCAGACGGCCAAAACCCGTCCCAACCGGGTCAATCACGACCAGATCCGCGATATCCAACAGACACTGGGCATTGTCGCAGGACTCATACGGCGGCAACGGCAGGCCATCGGCATCGACTTCGCCGTACTTGATCCGCTTGGTGCCGAGGAAACCGACATGGACCATCATCGATGACGTGCCAGGCCCACCGTTAAAACCAAACAGCACGGGCCGGGTCCTGGGATCTGCCACGTCGGACCGGAAGTATGAATAGGAGAAGATCGAAGCGATCGCCTTGCCGGTATCATCGTAAAAGACGTTGTCCTCGCATACCGTCCGGTAAGGGACTGTGGTGCCGCGGAGCTCAATACTGCCTTCTGAGGTAAAGCGAGAGGGAGCAAAGACGTCGGTTTTGAGCAAATCTGGTGCCTCCTTCGGTGATTTTGACTGGCGGCGTGTCGGATCGCATGGGCGATCGCGGTTTCGCGGTCGTGACGGCCGCACGTCGGACCCCTTGGGTATTGGCCAGGCATGGCGCGCGCGCCTGCTCGCCGCACTGCCCGTACGCCATCAACCCGATCTGAACCGCCATGCCCGCCTGATCGATGGCCGAGCCCAGTAAAAGAGAAGTCCAGCCTCGACCAATACCGACAGGGTCAACATCCCCCCGCCGATCAAGTGGCCAGGCCAAACCGTGTTGGCCGCCAGCCAGCTGATGCCCGTGACCAAGACGACCACGTTGCAGACGGCAGCCAGGTTGAGCACCATGGTGTTGCCCTGCCGGATCAGCAGCCCCGAGAAGTAGTTTTGCATCGTTACCAGGGCAGCCGCCGGCACTAACAGACGCAACGTCACGTTGGTCATCGCCAGGGCCGTACCTTCAAGTCCGATGACGCCACCGTGGTAGATCTCACCGATAGGCGTAAACGCCACAAGGGCAACCAATCCCGTGCAGGCAGCCGCCAGCAACAGTGCAAAGCGCTGTACCACGGACGCGCTCTGGTCATCGCGGGTCTTGGCCACGGTCACCTGTTGGACCATTTGGGTGAACTCAGACAGGAGCTGCAGGGTCGCGGTGGCAACGGGAAATGCCGCGAGAGCGAGCACCGGGTCATGGCTCCGCGCGATGCCGCTGAGCATCAATGGCCTGGCGACCTGTCGGAGCGCTGTTGTGACCATCAGGGGAGCGTAGAATGCTGCAAAGCGTAGCGGGTACAGACCAGCAGGGGTGGCTTCCGTTGACTCGGCGGCAAGGACATGCCGGAGAAGCAGACGCCTGGCCAGGATTAGGGCGACCAGCATGTCCGCAGTTACCCCCGCCATCAGCGCAACCCCGCCAACCAAGACTCCGTGCGCCGGAGCGGCGACAACGCCACCCGTTACCACCAGGATCATCGTCAGCAGTCGGATAGCGCTGCCGAGCGAAACCACCCGCGTCTTACCAAACTTGATCAGAATCCCCTGGTAGTAGCGCCGAATACCGATCGGCGCAGCCCAGGGAATAATCGCGACCAACCCTGGTCTGGCCGCGGACGCAATTGCCGCGGGAAACCGGAGGATGCGGATGAAAACGAGATCGTACATGGGCGGCCAGAGCGTGATCAGAGCAGAGAGCCCAACCACGGTAGCGCAAAAGACCAGCATCGTGTTGCGCGTCATCCGGTACGAACGCTCATCACAGACCAGGGCGGTGGCGCTGACAAAGAGCATCACGACCGGGGAATGGAGAAACATTCCGGCCGACAGCGCCACGCTAAACGCCGCAAGTGTCAGTTCGGGGTCCTGCAGTCGAGCAAGCCCCGCCTGAATCGCCGGCATGCCGACCGACATGATCACCCCGCTGAGCGCCAGCGGCCAGAAGAACGTCCAGATGTTACGGATCGTAAGCGGCGAGTCCAGGCTCGCCTGCCTGTGCCGGATCGAAAGACCGCCTACTCAAACCACCGGCCTTGCAGCAAGTCTTTGGCGTCACGGGTCAGCGGGATCAGATCCGTGCGGTCAAGGTAAGCAATGTCGAATTTGCGATTCAGCGCGGCAAAGTGCCGCACACCAAACGCGATCTTCTGCAGGTAGGAAAAGACACCGATTGCCCCTGGTGAAAACGAACTGGCCTCCTTGCCATAGATCGCCCGTAGATCGGCAAGATCGCCGTAGATCTGCTCGACGGTGTCGCCATACTTGCGCAGGTGTTTTGGCACGTTGCCGGCGGTGATCATCTCGCCAATCTTCTTGCCTGTCATCGCCGCCGCCATTGCGGCACGACAGAGACCGATCGCGGTGACCGATCCGTTGCCATAGGCCAACGCCTTGAACACCTGGTCCTCTGAGGCAAATCCACCGGTGATTGTGATGGCGGGAATCCGATGACCCTGCTTACTCATGCTGCCGGCAATGCTGCACACAGCATCCTCAAGCAGGATGGTTGGCAACCCCCACTCATTCATCATCTTGCACGGGCTGTAGCCGCTGCCGCCGCCAGCCCCGTCAAAGGTGATCATATCAACGTCTGCCTTGCTGCCGATCAGCATGACCCGCCGGAGATCGTCAGGGTCGTAGCCGGCCATCTTAAGGTAGATGTTCTTGGCGCCGATCCTTCTCAGCGCGGCGATTCTCTGTAGCAAGTACTCGTCATCCCAGAGTGGTAAGCGTGAGTACGAGTAAAAGTTGGGGCCGACGCCGTCTTGCCATGCCTGCGCAATCGCGGGATCACTCGGGTCCGGGTAGACGAGTGCGCCATCGGCCTGCTTTGCGAGTGCCTCCGCCAGATCCTGCAGCCGGCGCACAGGTTGCGTACCTTTGGCTGCCTGGCCAAACTTGAGTTCAATGGCCTCGACGTTTTCCACGCTCATCGCATACTCTGGAACGCCCATCATGTCGTCCTCGGTATTGCACTGCAGGACAATCTGCCCGTAACCGCGATCATAGCGACGAAACGCATCCAGCATATGTTTGAGGGCCGGGAAGTGGGTTACCCTGCCCTCTTTGACCTGCAACTCGGGATCTTTGCCGCGCGCATCCTCACCGATCACGCAAGTAACTCCAGCCATCGCAGCTCCGCTGAAGTAATCCTGCCAGTTAAGTTTGATCAACGCCGGCAGGATAACCGGCATGGTTAGCTGGACGGGATGCTGGCTGCCGTAAGCACGACCGAGCTTAACCTCGTGGATGTTGGCCTCGGCAAACGTCGGCTTGGCTCCGATAGCACCAAAGACGCGACCGTTGATGTTGAAGTGCGAGAAGTCAATCGGGTAGTTCTTTTCGGATGCGACCTGATTGGTGCCCGTATTCGTTGGGTAGACGGTCTGCATGCCGAGCACTGCGGCAAGCGCGATTTCGCATGTGCCGTCGCAATCCTGCGTGCAGAAAGAACACATGCCCGACTGCGGTGAGACATGCGAGCTGCGGTTTCGGGTGTCGTTAAACGCCGACGACAACCCTGGTGAATAGCTCATATACGTAGCCTCCTTGGGATTGACGGGCTCAGCGAGGCTGCGACGAGGATGGATCTGCCCAAAGCTCGTTGCGCCTCAGCCACTCGTGGAGCTCCGCCTGGAACTTCTCCAGCGGCACCACGGCGTTGACGGTGGTCGTCAACGTAATGCCATCCATGAAGGTGCCGCCCTTGGCCTCGATCTGCTCGCGCACGAAGTCGATCGTCTCCGGCTGCTTCTTGGGATCCGACCGCGTGACGACCACCCACACCTGCTTGCCGCTGAAGTCAGCCTGGGCCAAAAAGGACCGGATCGGTGGCGAAATGCGGCCGGCCCAAACCTGGGCGCCTAGAAGAATCCGGTCGTAGCCACACATGGCAAAGTCCATCGGCTCGAGTGGACTGAGGTATCCGCGCATGGAGTCAAACCCCGCGCGTGGGATGTTGCCCTTGCGGCGATGGATGCGTTCCTTGATCTCAACGACATCGAAACCGGTCACTGCCTGAGCCTCCCGCATCACTGCCGCGGTGTTACCGACCCAGGAGAAGAATACGATCAGACCTTTACCTGCCATTATGCATCATCCTCCACAACAAACGGGGCTAAACTGCGCCAGGAGTCTTCCTCTGCATCCACCCGGACACCTTCTCTTGACGCCAGACCTGATCGGTTTAGGATAGGACTATGCAGCATCAAGAGAGGGGACGGAGCCGTTGGCACCCGCAAGCTCAGGTGAGCTGACCGACGCTGGCGCAATCACACGCCTAACACCCACGTCCGTCTTGGATCTCTGGTCAAGAACATATAACACCCAAGGCAAACCTGACTGGTCGCATATCTTTCCCTATTATCACCCGGATATTGTGTTCCAGGACTCCGTCCAGCGACTGCAGGGAATCGATAGTTTCACGGCCATGTGCAAACGGCTGACCGACCGGTGCGAGCAACTGCAGATGGACCTGGGCAACGTGTTACAGGACGGCAACGTGATCATGATGGACTGGAAGATGACGATGATGTTCCGTCGTGCGCCCAGTACCCCAATCTACGGGTGCACACGGCTGACTTTGCATGAGGATGGCCGGATCATCGAGCAGAGGGACTACTACGACCTTTGGGGAGACATCATTAATGGCATACCCCGGATACGTGGCGCTTACCGGCGCTTCATGGCAAGGTACTTCGGCTGATCGGAGCCAGGCATGAAGGGACTTGTCCTGCCGGATGAGCTTGCGTTTTTGCGCAACCGCAATCTGCCCCAGCACACTAGTGACGCTTCGCTGGAGGGCAAAATCTGCGTAATCACAGGGGCGACTTCGGGCGTCGGCCTTGAGACGAGCAAGCGCCTTGCGAGCGGCGGGGCCCATCTGGTCATGGTCTGCCGCAACCGGGCCAAAGCCGAGGCCGTGCGCCACTCGATCGTTGAGCACTTGCCAGTGCCAGTCGACATCATCTGCGCGGACTTCAGTCGCTTAGCCGAAGTTCGTAGCGCAGCTGAGCAGATCCTGGCGAAGTACCCCCGGATCGACGTCCTGATCAACTGCGCCGGCATGTACTCCACGGTGGCAAGACACACGCCCGAGGGCTTTGAAACCGTGTTTTGCGTCAACCACCTCGCGTCCTTTTTGCTGACTCAGCTCCTACTGCCTCGCCTCAAGGATAGTGCTCCCGCGCGGATCATACAGGTCAACTCAGAGGGGCATCGCTTTGGCGGTCTGGACCTCAATGACATCAATTGGCGAAAACGCCGCTACACAGGGCTACGAGGTTACGGGGCGTCAAAGACTGCTCAGTTGCTGACCGTCTGGGAGTTGGATGACAAGCTGAAGGGTACCGGCGTCACAATCAACGCTGTGCACCCCGGCGATGTCAAGACCAATATCGGCAACAACAACGGGTGGCTGTATCGGACCTTTTCTCGCCTGGTGACCCGCCGCATGCTGCGAGATCCTGTCATCTCGGGCGAGGCACTCTACTACCACGCGGCAGACCCACGCCTGCAGGCCGTGAGCGGGAAGTTCTACCACCTGACAGTGGAGGAAAAGCCAGCCAAACACGCGCTTGATCGTGCGTTGGGCAGGCAAGTCTATGCTCTCAGTCTGAAGATGACGGGGCTTTCGGAGTAGATTGACCAGTCAGATGGAGAAATTGCATCGCGGCATCGTCTGTCTTGTGGAGCAAAGCGCCAAGAAGTAGCGGGAAGTGGCTCCTACGATTAGGATCGGCAAGGTACAGCGGCAGATCCTCTATGTAGAGCTCCGCGTAGTCCCTAATCCGGGCGAGCAAGAGCGCCAAGACCTCAGGCTCCGAGTCGGCATGCGCCATAACGTCCAAAGGACGGTAGTACGCTGTCCAACCGCCGGTTTGCTCAGGGCATATGGTGAGCGGGCCCGTCTCTGCGATTGGTGCAGCGCCCTGATCGTGCGATACCTTTCCAGCCGAACCGAGGAGATCCGTGGCCGCATGAGTTGCCAGGGACAGCAAGATTGAAGGCCCGACGAGATATGCGCGGTCATTGCCGTCGTAGCGGGTAATCTCAACCACACCCCCCCTGAGAGCGGCCGTAGTGAAGTAGTCTGAGAAGTCCTTACGGACTGAAGTGGCGCTCACTGTGACCATACCCGACATGACTAACCCTCCATCACTCGCATCGTCCCTCGGCATCTACATTGTGTACGTTTATGCTATTTATTGCAACACGTACATAAGAATCAGATCAGAAACATCAATCGTGTTGCAGTAAGTGTCCGTCCGGGGGGCGAACTGTGATTAGGTAACTGCCATCCTTTGCCATTGGCCCTTATTGAGCGAGAGGAGCAAAAACCATTGGGACTGACAACGCGGGACCTCGTTTGGATCGCGGAGCGCCTGCAATTCACCAGGATTCGCCACAACGGACACGGGGCCATCTATCGAAAGATCGAGGACAAAGCGGTCTACCAAACAACGCTGCCGACCGACTCGTTAAGCCGTCAACTGGGCAAGAACGAGTTGGCGTACATTCTTCGTCAGATGGGGCTGACCGAGGAAGCCGCATTGAGGCTTCTTGGCCGAAAAAAATAGGCGCGCGACCGGCTCCCATCTCTACCGCACAAGTCGCGTCGACTGCCCACCCGGTCCCTCGTAGTCGTCTGGAAACTCCCCATGGGCAATGTCATACCAATCAAGAACAGTCAGGAACAAGGTCTTGCCCGAGTAATCGTAGTCGTGGAAAATGCACTTCAGCAGCGCTAGCTGGCTTGGGTCCACGACATCATCGTTCTTCAACTTGCTCAGGCTACGCGTCGTTCCGTTGGCTAGCCGCACAACGCCGCTGCGGATCACCTCGCTTGCCAGACTCAGCACGTACACCGGCTTGTCCGGACGGTGCGAGCTGTAAACGTAGCCGACTTCCTGCTTGATCGTCGCAACGGTACCCTTCTTGAGGACGATACCATTGAGGTAATCGATGTTGAAGTACAACTTGTCCGGCTGTGTGCGGTTGACAATCTCGTAGTTGTTGATGCTCTCATAGTCGCCTGGGTCGACCTTTTCCCAGGCCACGATCTCCTGGTCGGCTTCGTAGTCGTCGTCCAGATTGATAAACGGCAACGCTTCTCCTGCCCATTGTGCCTTGAGAGCTACCGCACGCCCCACCACTTTAGACTCGGCAAAGCCAAGAACCTTGGCAAACGAATGCTCAACGACCCTCTGACAGATCACTTCGATTGTGTTGGGATCGCCGGCCAAGGCGGTCGTCACCGTGATCATGTCGCCGGATTCCTCCACACCGTTGTGGGAGGCCTTGATCCCGTTGCGCCCTGCGTAGTAGATCGCCGTAGCACGGGCATTGGCGCCGCTCGGCAGATCAACGGCACCTGCGAGGGCGGCAGCTTCCGCGATGTTCTGCATTTGCTGCCGGACAGAGTACATCATGCCGACATCAATCGCCAGCGTCGCGGCTCCAGCCAGCACCGTCATCAGCAGCACGAGCAAGACGGCCGCCTGACCTTTCCTACGCTTGCCCTTGCGCCACACTGACCTCAACCCGGTCACTCCTCGCATAGTCTTCTGACTCTAATCATCGGCTTTCCTAAACCTGGTGTTTAGCCCGAGTAGTCGGCAGCCCCCCCATGGCTGGCAGGATAGCGCATAACGAGGGAGAAGGCTTCAGTACCCTCGGGATGCCGTTGACGTGCTGCTGCTATCAGGTCGGTTAACAGAGGGGGGCAAATTGACATGGCGGTCAAAGGTTTTGTCTTGCTGCGCTACAGTGCGCCGCGGCTGCCGGAAGGCGCCTACAACTCCTTCGTGCAAAAGGCGTACGCCCTCGCCCAGACAGAGGTGTATCCGGCTGTCCGGGCGGCAGGGGCCACCAGTTGGCGGATTCTCTCGGATGTGTTCGCCAACTCACCGCGCAACACCCAGCTTTATGAGTTCGAATCCGTCGACGACGCCCTGGTCTACCTGACCTCGCCTGCTTGTCTTAACAGCATGGAGAAATTCCGCGGGCTCGGCGCGATGGATTTGAGCATCACGGTTTGTCGACTGCGGGACGAGGGCTACTTATAGTGGCGACACCCTGGCGTCCCGAGGGTTGCGCCGCTACTGACTGCACCTATCCGCCGGCTCGGCAAAACTAGGGGTCGACACAGCCTCTCTGCCAGCTATGATTAGGGACAAGGGGGCGATCGACTCCATCCGTGGATCGCAGCCAGCCTCCTTGCTCTGCAATCACACAAGGAGGCATCAGGGATGACATCACGCCCCAACCAGCAGGACATCCGCCTTGGCCACGCCGTGATCTACCCAAACACCCCGGCAATTGCCGGCGCATACGCCACTATCACTCTGACTTACACCGCAGATCACCCGATCGACGATACGGGTTACATCAAGATCTGCTTCCGACAGGTAGGCGACTTTGGCGCCCCGCAATTTGCTGACCCTGCCGCACCCAATTACTGCACCGTCAAGACCAGTGGCAATTGCCGCGTTACGCCGCGCTGGGACCGCAAAGGTCATACAAGGCCTTGGGGAGCATCACTGTTTGTCCAGGTTGGCCGGGGCTACCTTGGCGCCGGCGAAACCATCACCGTCACCTTTGGCGACAAGGTGGCAGGCTCGCCAGGCTGGCAGCTGCAGACATTTGCGGAGGATTCGTTCGAGTTCAAGGTCCTGGTCGATCCGATCGCAACCTATGAGTTCAAGGAGCTACCAACGTCCCCCACGCTAAAGATCATCCCGGGCAGCGCCGCGCGCACTCTTTGCGTCGCCCCTTCCCAGGTAAGCATTAACAGCCCTTTCACTTACTACATTAAACATGAAGACCGCTGGGGCAACCCCACAGGTCCAGCCGAAAAGATCATCCATCCTGGTTTTGCGATGTCAGGGATACAGCGTATTGCTATTGCTGACCAGTTGTCCGGCAATAACGTGCTGAGCAATCCGATCCAGGTCGGCCAACCGGCCCAGCCAATCAGGCGCTTCTGGGCAGACTTCCATGGCCAGACCGAGGAGACAGTCGGCACCAACGCCATCGGTGACTACTTCCGGTTTGGCCGCGACCTCGGCCTGCTCGACGTGGTCGCACACCAGGGCAACGACTTCCAAGTGACCGATGAGTTCTGGGCGGAGGTCAACGATACAGCCAAGCAATGGTACACCCCAGGCCAACTCGTAACCTACCCAGGTTACGAGTGGAGCGGCAACACCCCTCTCGGCGGGGACCGCAACATCTACTTTGTCGCCGAAGGCGGCCCGATCAGCCACAGCTCGACGGACCTTCTGCCCAACAAATCGACCTGCTTCCCTATCTCGCCAACAGCCACCGACCTGTTCCGCGACCTACGCCAATCGCCGGTACAGGCATTTGCCTTTGCCCACGTCGGCGGCAGGTTCGCCGACATCTCAATGCACGATCCGGCAATCGAAGTCGCGGTCGAGATCCATTCCGCCTGGGGCACGTTTGAGTGGTTGCTCGAAGACGCCCTACGCATGGGCTACCGGATCGGGGTCGTCGCCAACTCCGACGGCCACAAGTGCCGCCCTGGGGCAAGCTACCCTGGCGCCGGCGAGTTTGGCTCCCTTGGCGGCCTCACCTGCCTGCTGACTGACCGCCTGGATCGGGAGTCCATTTACGCCGCCCTGCGCGACCGCCACTGCTATGCCACCACCGGAAACCGCCCCCTGCTCTCCGTAATGCTCACGACTCCGACCGGGCAATCAGCCATGATGGGCGACGTCGTGGCGACCGACGGGGTCCCGGTGTTGCGCGTAGCGGTTTCGGGGACAGCGCCGGTCGAGAGCGTTCTGGTGCGCAACGGGCTGCAAACGTTAGCCAACCTACGTCCGTACGGTGCCAAAGACCTCGGTCGACGGATCAAGGTCGTTTGGAGCGGAGCCGAAGTCCGGGGCCGGGCGCGTATCACGCGTTGGGATGGCGAACTCACGGTCACGGGCAACCAGATCGTCGCGGCGACGCCGATCAACTTCTGGAACGCCAACTGGCCGCTGGTCCGCGACGGCGAACACCGCTTGGCCTGGCGGTCGAGCACCACTGGCGGCCTGGCCGGGGCGATCGTCGAGCTCGCTGACGTCAGGGGCGGAAACCTCAAGATCAAGACCGCCCAGGGAGAGATGGCGATCGACGTCGACCAGATCGGGCTCGACCCCGCCGTTGCAGCCTTTGGCGGGCTTGACAAGCAGATTGAGATCCATCGGATGGCAGACGGGACGGCGGCCCGGTCCGATTGGGAGCTAAGCCTGCCCCTGACCAGCCTCACTCCTGGCGACAACCCGGTCTTTGTGCGGGTCACGCAGGAAGACGGACACATGGCGTGGTCCAGCCCCATCTATGTCGTTGGTGGGGCCGGGCGGATATAAATGCCACGGACAGATAGCTCGCCGCTGACCCTGGGCAAAACCTGGGCGTTCTTTTGGCCGCTCGCCCTCAGCGGCATCATCATGTCCGCGGGGCAGCCGGTCGTCCAAGCCGGGCTGGCGCGCCTGCCTGATCCAGAGCTCACTCTGGCGGCCTACGGTGTCGCTTTCTATGTGGCTCTGCTGCTCGAGGCTCCGATTGTCATGCTGCTCGTAACGGCCACCGCGCTTGTGCGCGACGAACGGACCTATCGCTTCACCCGCAACGCGATGTGGATGTTCTGCATCGGCGTGGTTGCGACTTCGGCGGCAGTAGCGTTGTGGCAACCGCTGTACGATTTGGTCTTTCTGCGGCTGCTCGGATTCCCGGCAGATGTCGCCAGCGCGGCGCGTCCCGGGCTGATTGCCCTCATCCCCTGGGCCGGCGCGGTCGGCGTGCGGCGCTACTACCAGGGCGTCTTGATCCGCTTTGGCCAAACCAAAGTGGTTTCGATTGGCAGCGTCGTCCGCCTGGCGACCATGGTTGTGGCTCTGCTGGTGGGCATCGCGCTGCTACCCCAGCATGGGGTGATGGTCGGCGGCTTGGCGCTGTTGGCCGGCGTAATCGCGGACATGTTTGTGGCCGTGTTTTTTGCTCGTCGACTGTTGCTGCAGCATGTGCTCCCCGCCGAATCTGACGAAGCACAACCGGCCGGGCTGAAGATGATCCCGTTCCTGGCCTTCTTCATCCCCCTGATCATGACGACGGCCCTGCGCTTCATTGGTCGTCCGCTGATGCTGAGCGGCATCGCTCGCAGCTACGAACCGATGCTGGCCCTGGCGGCATTCCCGGTTGCGACAGGCACGTTGCAGATGTTCTCGGGCTTTGTCCAGATGCTGCAGCAGGTCACGGTAGCACAGATCAAAGATGCACAGAGTGCCCAGGTAGTCCAGCGCTTTGTGCTGATGGTCACGGCTGGCTGCACTGCCATGGTCGCCCTGGTAGCGTTTACGCCGCTCGCCAACCTCTACCACGGCCAGGCGATTGGCCTTGAGGGAGCAGTTCTATCCATGGCCAACGTCTCGCTGCGACTGATCGTGCCTGCCGCGGGACTCACCGCACTGCAAGCCTACCTCCAGGGACTGATGATCCGCCAAAGCCGGACCATGACCGTCAACATCGCAGCCATCGGCAATGTGATCCTGCTCGTCGGCGGCATTAACTTGATTGCGATCAACACCAGCTGGCCCGGGCACATCATCGCAGGGGTGGTCTTTCCGGCGGCCCTGCTGCTTGAGGTGGCAGTGCTCTACGTCTGGTGCCGGCCGATCATCCGGCGGCTGCGGCTTGAAGGGCTGTAGATAGTCTGCAAGTGAGGCTAGGGTGAGCGGGCGGCGAGGGTGGCAGCGGTAGCGGCAAAGTTCGCCTGTCGTGGCGGTCCAGTCGTTTGGCGTGGCGACACACCGGTAGGCGGCGGGCGTTTACCAGTGATGCGCTCAGCCGCACGGGCCGTTGCGCCACGGCAAACAAATCCAAACGTTTAGCATAGTGACGAACGAAGACCGTCGGGCTTTGCGTGGTGCAGCGGTCGCCTGCCTCGACCGTTGCACCATGGCATACAAATCCAAACGTTTGGCATAGTGACGAACGAAGACCGTCGGGCTTTGCGTTGTGCAGCGGTCACCCGCCTCGACCGTTGCGCCAAGCCAAACAAATCCAAACATTTAGCATAGTGACGAACGAAGACCGTCGGGCTTTGCGCTGTGCAGCGGTAGCCCACCTCAACCGCTGCACCACGGCAAGCAAATCCAAAAGTTGGCCTCAGTGACACACCGACAGGCGGCGGGCGTTTACCAGTGATGCGCTCAGCCGCCCAGGCCGTTTACCAGTGATGCACCCACCGCGCCCGCCACACCACACCGCGCCACGCCGTACCCATCAGCCGCCCCCGGGGACCGTCACTCCCCCCGCTCCGCCCTCTGCCTCAGCATCTCGACAAGGTGCCGGCCAGCCTGGTAGCCCTGCCCGACCGGCTCGCCAATCCGGTAGTATCGATTGTCCAGAGCATAGACAATTGGATCGATTTCACTCATCAATGGATATCTTTGCGCGGCGGCCACACCGTGCTCCTCGCGAAACCGCATCAGCTCAGCGTCTACATGGGTTTCGATAACCTTGGCGATTAACATGCGGCGGTGCTCGACGACAAACTCGTGTATGACCTCGCATTCGAGGTTGACGGGGCACTCCGCGACCATCGGCACGCCGGTGGCCTTCCCACGCAAGACCGTGAACAACGCCGCCTTGTCGACGTCCCGTCCCGAGACGCTGCCGCAGCAGTCGACTTCGGCCAACAGCTGTTGGTTTGGCACGTTGATACTAAACACAGAGGATGCCGCGATCCCCGCGGTCGTGTGATGACCCTCCGCCACCGAGATGCACACAAGTGGCGGCCTGATGCCCATGATCGCAACGTCGCCCACAGTCGCAAAGTCGGATCGCCCACCCACATCGGCGCCGACCAGCACGATCGGGACCGGATAGAGGAGAGGCACCGGGCCCAGGCTAGTCTTCATGTGGAGTGCCCCCCTGGCTGCCAAGGCGCTCGCCGATCCACTGACCCAGATCGTCAGGCACCGTGATCTCGACCCGATCCGCCCAGCCCGGATCGTCAAAGACGCCTTCATGTCGCACAGTCACGAGCTGAGCGAGGTCAGCCGCCCTCCGCCCGACCGGGTATTGGTCCTGCATGTGCAGGGGGTAGCTCACCCAAGGGGGCAACAGGATCATCTGGTTGCCGTCGATGAGCGCCAGGGCGGTGCCCGCCAGTATCGCCTGATGAAAGAACACCCGATAGATACCCTTGGCCATGAAAGGGCCAAACGAGTCGTCACCCTGCAAGCGGGCGAAGTTATCAGCCCATGCCCGGAAGAGCCCGTGTTCCGGCCGGACAACCATCAGGCCGGCGTTGAAGTAGGGTCGCAGGACCTGGTCGTCGACGGTCGTTGGCATGGCAAACAGCCGGCCCGGTGGAGTCTGGCATCGCGCATAGACCAGTTGCCAAAACTCATCAACAGGCTCAGCTTGCCGCGACCCGATCAGAGTGTGGTCCACCGGACGGTAGCCAAACACCGTCCCAGCGGGCAGGACTAGGTCATCCGGTTGCCGCACGACGAGCGAACCTGCATCCATCCAAACCAGCAGGTCGACGCAGATCCGGGCGGCCATCCGCTCCGCCGTTGCTGCGGCCAGGGTCTTAAGCGCAAAAGGCAGGGAAGTCGGAAACTGGCCCAATGGGAGCGGCACTACTTCGATCGCCGCATCAGCCAGCCGGTCAGCATATACGGCCGCGCTTGCCGCCAGTTGGGGCGGTACAAAGATCCACACCGGCCGCTGCGCGAGGTCACCGCCAAAACGGCGCACGCTTTCGCCCAGGGCAATCGCATGGATGATATCGCGCTCGGATTCCGTCGCACAGGCAAAAGTAATCGATGAGTGCTGCATGTCCAGATCCCTCCCGAGTTTCGCTACCGACAAGCGAGGAGGAGCACCCAGCCGGCTGCCGGAGGCTCCTCCCCTGTCAATTCGCTATCTCGGTAGGCACTACGCACCGCGGGACCGCGCGGTTTCAGCAAATCAGCCGCTTGGCCGCTAAACTAGCCTCTCTAAACCGGAATTGTCTGTTCCTTGAGCGTCTTTGGCGTGCCGGTTACGTTCTCCGCCTTGCCCGGCTTGATGATTACGGAGTCGTCATGCCGGAAGCCGCCCAGACCATGGATGTAGATCCCCGGCTCGACGGAGTAGATCTCGTTAGTCTCCAACGGGCGGCAGTTAAACGGCATATCTTCCGGGAAACCATGCCCTGCGATCCCCATCCCGTGTCCCGTCCGGTGAATGATGTTGTCGCCGAATCCCGCGTCCTCAATGACCTTCTGCGCCGCCGCATCGATGGCTGAGACGGGATTGCCTGTCACAGCAGCCTCCACTCCCGCAAGCGTCGCCGCGGTGGCAGCATTAAACGCCTTGACCACGATTTCTGATGCTGGCGCATCCACGATCCAGGTCCGCTCGTTCTCGACGGCAATACCGTTAAACCGCAGGCATGGCAGGTTGATGATGATATCTCCCTTGGCGATCTTGCGGCCAAAGGCGCCGGGCGAACCGTGCGGCGCCGCGGAGGCAGGCCCGTTCCAGCTGTGGAAGCGGCTGATCTCCACCTGCTCATCCGGGAAGCGTTTGGCCGCCTCCACGGTCATCGCCAGCCACGTCTCGGCGTCAACCTCGGTCAAGTAACGTCCCGGCCGGACATTCTCGCGAAACCTCTCCTGGCCAAAGTCCGCGATCTGGGCGCCCCAGCGAAGGAAGTCCAGCTCCTGCTCGCATTTAACCCGGCGCAGCTTGATCAGCATTGGAGTAGCGTTCTCGAAATTGAGCTTTGGCAGGTAGTTCTTGACCGTTTGGATGCTGGCGATCGATCCATCCACGCCGAGCATGCCACGGACGATACCCCGCTCTTCCAGTTTCTCGGCCAGCAGAGCAGTCCACTGCGGCGTTGTCCACCGCCGGTTGACCTGCCGGGGGTGCTCAACGTAGTAGGTCCAATCGTTGATCCACAGCATGCCAATGTCTTGGGCCATGCGAACGTGGTTCTGAGACAGCTCGTTCATTACCAGGAACGGCTCCGAATTGAGCGGCAACACCGCCGCAACGGGCCGCTCCCACGGTGCGACATCGAGAAAGAAGTTGGAGACGAAGTAGAAGTTGTCGGGGGTCAAAACCACGAGGGCCTCTAGGCCGTTGGCCGCCAAGTACTCTTTGATCTTGCTGTACCTGGTCGTAAAGATCGACTTGGGCAGAAACTTCACGCGGCAACACCTCCATCTGCTGGCCGTGTATCTGGCCGCAATTAGACCGGCATAGCCAGTCGTCGTCCGGCTTCCATCCCCGGGCGAGGCCTACCTTTGTGGAGAAGTGGCCGAATCAGGCGGGTTTGTTGTGGTGAGCGAACACTGGCCCGGTGGCGCGCTACTTGAGTTCGCTTTGATGTCTGGACGTGCAGCAGGAAGTCGATGCCTGGAGCAGAATATCCCACCAACATTTAATACCATTGGAGGTAGATTTATGGCGGAGCAGACCACAGCGGTATCCACTCACTATTCAAACGGGATAACCCTAAACATGAGTCCTTACGACCTGGTCCTCAATTTTGGCCTCAATTTACCCTCCGGGAGCGCCGAAGTGCAACAGAACATTCCCCTGTGTACCGTCATTATCAGTCCTCACCACGCCAAGGCGCTTGCCCGCATGTTGACCGACGCCGTGGGCAAATATGAGTCCGAGCACGGAGTCATGCAAGTCAACCCACGGGGGTTGACAGAGCCGTCCTCGCCTACCAGAGAGGGACGCTGCTAGCATGGGTTTTTGCGTGACTGACCATGAGGGACGGCTGGTCAGGCTCAGGGATGACACACTGCAAAATCATATTTTGATCAGACACACGACCGTAACTGAGGACGTAATCCGTCGCACAATCGAGCAACCTGAGATGGTTTTCACCTCTGCCCGCCACTCAACTGACGAGATATATGTTCTGAGGCGCGCTGACCCAGGCTGCTATGACTTATACTGCAAAGTAGTGGTCAACTTCGTGAATCCACAGGTGGGCACCATTCGCACGGCGATGTACACCGACAAGATCGGAGGCGTGAGCGATGTCAAGTACATTCAAGTCAGCAATCGGCCCCGCTAATCCACGCCTCGTTCAATACGATTACGACCGAGACGCCGACGTGCTCTACATGAGCATCGGGACGCCACAGCCAGCTATCTGCCGCGAGGTACTCGGAGTCGAGGGCCTTCACCTGCTCTATGCGCTTGCCGATGGGCAGGTCTGCGGCGCGACCGTCGTGTGGTATTCCATGCAGCAAGCGGACCAGCTTCGGGCTGCCATTCCCTTCGCTGTTGATCTGCCGTAAGGCATCAGTGTCGCGGTCGTCGGCGTCGACGCAAAACACCTCAGCCGACGGCCGCGACGTTCAGCGTAACCAGAGCGACAAGCCCACCTAGCGCAGTTGCCGTCGATAGACCTGCAACCTCTGCCACGTACGGTACGCCGCATACGAGACCAGAATCGCAACCGCAACACTGATGCAGGCCGGAAAGCCACGCCGCGCCCCAAACAACATGTTCATCGCGGTACTGAAGTTGACCAACGCAAGGATGATGAACAAGCGCAATATGTGATTGTACTTGTAGCTGAGCGAGTCCGCGTCTGTATAAAGGCTCTCGGCTTCGACATCACCGCGTTTTGCCCGGTAGTATCGCCATCCCAGATAGTCAAGGACATGCTCCCAACCAAAAGAGGTGATCACCTGGCGGCGCTCTTCGTAGGCGCTGGCCGACTCACTGCTGTAGTCAAACTGATATATGTATTCCCCAGGCTCAGCTCGGCGGAACGTATAGCGCAGCGGCAGGTAGCTTTCCAGTAGCCAGCCCTCCCGGGCGCGTTGCTCAAGATACGCTTGCTCCTGCTCCTCATTCCAGGCAAAAAAGAGCCGGTACTCAACCTTGGTCACTTACGTCACCCCCGTACATTTCAATGAGCAGAGTCAGCCGCTCATACTCCTGCCGCACAACCTCGCGCCCGAGCGTCGTGGTCGTATAGATCTTTTGCCCATCCACCGTCTCGACCGCAATCCAGCGGTCAGCGATCAACTTCTTGAGCGCACCGTACATAGTCCCCGGCCCGATGACAATCCGGCCATTACTCATAGATCTGGCTCGCTGCATGATGCCGTAACCGTGGATCGGGGTGCGCGCCGCGAGCAAAATCGCGTACGTCGACTCAGTCAGCCGGATGCTCTCGCCATCCATCCAGGCGTCACCTCCCTGGGACCGTAACTCGTGTTGCGATATATCGTTACCAGACATATCGTATGCCGATATACTAGGCCCGTCAAGGACCATCATTGCAGCCCCGAACGAAAGTCTAACGCCGTCCAGTTCGGCGCACGCCGATGGCTCTCGCTTGGGGTGAGCAGGGCATTACCGCGCACCCTCAGAAACATCGATACTAAGTTTGACAACGTCGGGCGCGGGTGCCGCTCCGCTCCCGCCAGGCTGGAGGCAAGCATGAGCAACCCCATCTTCAGCATCATTAGCCGCTTGCGGCAGTACATCACGCGGCGCCGTCTGCTCATCGTCGGCATCTGCGTGCTCTCGGTCATTTTCCTCGGCGGGATCGCCGTCCACTTGCTGGAGCGTAACGTCAATCCAAAGCTGTCTTCGCTCAAAAACGCAATGCTCTGGGCGGCGACCCTGGTTCTCGCGGCCGGCGGCACAGATGCGCAACCGGTGACCGAAGCCGCCATCTTCCTGCGCATCGGCCTTCGAGTTGCGGGGACTGGCTTCGTCGGCCTGTTGACCGCGACCATAGCGACTATCTTCCTCGACTCATTGTTGCGCCAGGGAAAGGGGCTCAAGCCTGTGCGGTTTCCAGAACATCTGCTGATCCTCGGCTATAACGACAAGGTCCGGCAGATCGTCGACGAGGTGCGGCTGGAGAGCCGGACACCGATCACGCTGCTCGCCGACCTGCCCGAGCGACCGTTCGAGGCGGACGATTTTTACTTTGTGCGCGGCAAGCCGTATGAGGAGGAATCTCTGCAACACGCAGATCTTGATCACGCGACTGCCGCAATCATCCTGGCCGACACCGCCGAGGGCCCGGCCAGCGACGCGCGCACCGTGTTGGCCGCGCTGGCGGTTGAGACCCTGCGTCCATCCGTCTACACCTGCGTCGAGGCGATGGCACCCCGCACGGTCGAGCACCTCATCCGGGCCGGAGTCGACGAGATCCTGCCGATCAACGCCCTTGCCGGTAGCCTGCTCGCGAGGGCGAGCCGCAATCGCGGCGTGATCCGGGCGGTGGCAGAGCTGGCGACGTCTGGCACCGGTGCCGAGATGTACACGTTGGCAGTGCCGCCGCGCATGACCGGCATGTCATTTGGCGATGCCCTGGACCGCGTCAGCCGGCAGGCAGGCGCAGTCCTCATTGGCATCTGCCGGGGCGGCGAGCTGCGACTCAGTCCGCCACGGGAGACATTGCTTGAGCAGGGAGATGAGCTGCTAACCATCGCTCAAGACAGGCCGGTCCTGTGATCAAGGGACCCGGCCGGGGAGGTTCGCTGTGCTCGCAACACAGATAATCACGCTGCTGGAAAAAGTGCGCCGCCGCCTGACGCGGAGTGTACTCCTGGCGATCGCGCTCTTTAGCGTCATCGTTGTCCTCCTCGGCGGCGCCCTGGTCAACCTGGCCGAGCGCCACGTCAATCCGAGCCTGGCTGATTTTGGCGACGCCGTGTGGTGGGCGATTGTCACGGTAACGACGGTCGGCTACGGCGATCGCACGCCAATCACCCTCGGCGGTCGAGCCGTCGGCGTCTGCCTGATGATCATCGGGATCGGTTTCCTGGGACTGTTTACCGCGACTATCGCCAGCATCTTTATTGACCGCTTGCTGCGGGGAGGAAGGGGCTTGATGCCCGTGCAAACCAGCGACCACATCCTGATCTGCGGCTGGAGCGACAAGGGCCGGCTGATCATTCGCGAGCTGCGCTCCGAGACCAAGCGACGAGTCGTGATCCTGGCCGATCTGCCAGAGCAACCGATGGACGGCGACGGGATCACTTTTGTGCACGGCAAGCCGTACCTTGAAGAGTCGCTGCGCAAAGCAAGCATTGAGAGCGCCTCCGTCGCGGTGGTCCTCGCTGACGAGGCGGAGGGGCCTCCTTCTGACGCCAAGTCTGTGTTGACGGTCCTGGCGGTTGAAAATCTCAATCGCAACGTGCACACCTGCGTCGAAGTCCTCGACCGCCAGAACGTCGAGCACCTCCGCCGCGCCGGTGCCGACGAGATCCTCCCGGCCAATGAACTGATCGGTTGCCTGCTTGCTCGCGCCAGCCTGCATCCGGGGGTGATCGACGTCGTCAGCGATCTTTCGACTGCAGATGAGGGCGCCGAGGTCTACGTTATCGAAGTCCCGCCAGCCATGCAGGGGATGACGTTTGATGCCGCCCTTGCCCAGTTGCGGTCGGCTCATCAGGCGATCCTGATCGGCGTCCGCGACCAGGGCAAGGCGACGATCTGCCCACCGGGCGCCTCTCTGCTCACCCACGGACAGCAGCTGGTGATCGTGTCGGTTGAGCGACCCAGACTCTGAGTACGACAAGTTTCCTGCACCGAAACCGAGTTGGCAGGGGGCCCGCCGTCTGCGGGCCCCCTGCCCTAACTCACACCCACTCGCACACTAGCACATCGGGCCAGCCAGTCGCGGCGCTTTCGGTACAGCCTCAGCCGCCGCCCGCTCATGCAAGAAACCAGCGACGGTTTCCATGTCCTTGTCGCCGCGGCCAGACAGGTTGACCAGCACAATGTCGTCCGGCTTGAGCTGCCCGGCCAACTGCACGGCGTGGTGGATCGCATGTGCGGACTCGAGGGCGGGGATGATCCCCTCGGTCCGGCTCAGTAGCTGCAAGGCCTCGAGCGCCTGGTCGTCCGTGACTGCGACGTACTCTGCACGGCCACTGTCTTTGAGGTTGCTGTGCTCAGGGCCAACGCCTGGGTAGTCCAGCCCGGCGCTGATGGAGTGCGTCGGCAAGACATTGCCGGCTTCGTCCTGGATAACGTAGGTGTAGGCACCGTGCAGTAGGCCTGGCCGCCCTAGCGTCAGGGTCGCGGCGTGACGATCGGTGTCTAGGCCGCAACCTGCTCCCTCGGCGCCAATCAACCGCACTCCGCCGTCCGCCACAAAGCCGGAGAACACACCGATCGCATTTGATCCGCCGCCAATGCACGCCACGACGGCTGTCGGCAACCGCCCTGCCTGGGCCAAAATCTGCGCCCGCGCCTCACGACCGATGACGCTCTGAAATTCGCGGACGATCATTGGGTACGGATGTGGTCCGACGGCGGAGCCAACCAGGAAGTGGGTCGTCTGATAGCTGTCGACGTAGTCGCCAAACGCAGCGTCAACCGCGTCGGTCAGCGTGCGCGTGCCGGTACGGACGCGACGGACCTCTGCGCCGAGCATCTCCATGCGCAGCACGTTGAGCGCTTGACGCCTGGCGTCCTCCTCGCCCTGGTAAATCACGCACTCGAGGCCGAGCATCGCGCATGCGGTAGCTGTGGCGACGCCGTGCTGGCCGGCGCCGGTTTCCGCGATAACACGCCTTTTGCCTGTGCGCAGCGCAAGCAACGCCTGCCCAATCGCATTGTTGATCTTGTGCGCGCCGGTGTGAGCCAGATCCTCACGTTTGAGGAAGATACGTGCTCCACCAGCCAATGCTGCGAGACGCTTGGCTTCGTAGAGTGCGGTCGGCCGGCCGATGTAATCACGGTGCAGCGCGCCAAGCTGCGCATGGAACGCCGGCTCGGCCATTGCCTGGATGAAGGTTGCCTCAAGCTCGCGCAGGGCGACCTTGAGCGACTCGGGCACGTTGATGCCGCCATAGCGGCCGTAGCGCCCCTCGTTGTCCGGGCCATTTTGTGTGCGTGGTGCTGTGGCTTGGTGATCCATTGATCTTGCCTCCCTTTTTTGTCACCACGCACGGCCACGGGCTCCCGGGCAAATAAAAAAGCCCTCCATCCCCTTGGGGACGAAGGGCCTTAAGCCCAGTCGCGGTGCCACCCCGCTTAGGCCCGCCGCCGGCCAACTGGCCTACGGCAACGCCTCGCTCTGACGGTACTTCCACTCACCCAACTTGGGCGGCGTGCAATACCGCGTCCCGTGTCAACGGTGGGACTGCCCGGCGGCTCCTACTCGGCGCCTCACCGACTCTGGGCCGGATCGACTGGCCTTTGGGGCCGCAGCTCGCAGGTCCATTCAGCTCCGCTCGCGTCGCCGGACTCGCACCGCCCGCCGGCTCTCTTAGACGTCCGTCTGAAGCCTACTAGCCCTGGTCATCGCCTTTGCCTGCAATGTGGTGTTGTTGGACATGAGTCTACCGCCAACCGGGCACCGGGGTCAAGCGGCAAAATCAAACAGTGGCAAAGCAAAGCAGCGACAGACGGATACGACCGGACGCCAGTCCGAGGCCCCTGCTTTGGGCGTCAGGAAGGCGGCACGACCAACCCGGTGCCACCCTTTGAGCTGCTGAGGGCCAGCACGTCGACTGCCGCGATTGCCGGCGAGAGCGCGTCAAGGCGCTGCAGCACGACACAGAGCATGGCGGTTGCGAGCGGCGACGGATGCTTCTTTTGTCCCCACGAGTACTGCTCGAAACCGCGATAGCAGGACCGCGGCACGACCCGGCCGTCCGGACCAAAGTTGTACGCAACGAGGCACGCGGCGAGTTCCGCGACGGCACGCTGGTGTTCAGGGCGGGCCGCCGGTCCGCTCCAGATCACCGGGTATAGGCTAAGGGCGTCCAGGACGGCAAATGCGTCGTACCAAAAAGGCGGCCATTTGACCCGCTTAAACTGCCTTCCGTGGCCAAACATGTATGGCTTGTGCAGCCCGCGCTCCAGCCACAGGTCGCACAGAGTGCGAGCGCCAGCCAGAGCAGCCTCCGCCGACGATTGCCCGGCATAGTGGAGCGCCCGCAGGGCCTCCACCGTCACCTGCGGGCAGAGGTCGCTCTTGCGCCCAGGGCCCCGAAATCCGGTCGTCGCATCAGCGACACAAGGCCAGCCCGGCCCCTGAGCGGTAACCGCAACGTCGGCGAGCACACGCTCGATGGCCAGCCCTACCCGCGGATCAGCGCCGCGCCCAAAGCGGACCAGGCTATCGGCAATCGCGTGGTTATCGCAAAGCAGCGCGCCCCAGACTGGCGCGGGGCTGCGCCGCCAGCGACCCAAGGTCTCAAACCTGCCATCCACAGACTGGTGTGCCAGCATTTGATCCAACAGGCGCTCCACGGGCGCGGCCTCGCCGCCCCGCAGCCCCATCCACCAGAGCAACGATAGGCGGTTTGGTGCAAATGAAGGGCTGTTGTGCCCGGCGGTAGTCAGCTCAACCTCCCAGTCCGGCAGCCTGCCGATGATTGCCAGCAAGCCTGGGTCTGCCAGTGCCGCCTGCCTGGCAGTCTCGGCCGCGCCAGTATCCCCGGTATCCGGTGCGGCTCCGACCAGATGCAGCAGGGCGAGCCAACGCGCAGGGGCTTCGTCAGAAGCAAGGAGCCAAGGGCGTGGGTCATCCGCCAATAGGCCGACCCAGCTGGCCGCAGTCAACCCGGTGCTCATCGCATTACCTCCGGCGCGGGATGCAGCTTTTCGAGCTCGTCGACGCTGCGCGGCCAGTCGTCCTTGAGCAGGCGCGACAGCGACCGGTCGGCCAACACCCGGCCGCCGGTCTGACAGCCGGGACAGTAGTTGGCTTCGTTTTCCGCATAAACGATCCGCTGCACCGGGACACCGCAGACCGGGCACGGCTCCCCGTACTTGCCGTGCACAGCCATCTCCGGCCGGAAGGCCGTGACCTTGGCGGGGAAACCGTCGCCTGCCTGCTCCCGCAGCCGATCGATCCATTCCGTAACCACCGCACGGGTCGCGTCGACCAGGCGGGCGATTGCCTCGTCGGGCAGCCCGCCGGTCAGCACAAAGGGTGACAAACGCGCACGATGCAGGATCTCATCCGAATAGGCATTGCCAATGCCATCCACAATCGACGGATCGGTCAACGCCCGCTTAAGCGTGCGATTACGCTGGCGCAATACTGCGGAAATGTCGGCGGTGCTCGCGGACATCAGATCGATGCCGCCACGCTCAAACTGCTTGAGGGCTGCCGCCCCGGCCACGAGGTGGAGCGAGGCGCGCCGCTTGGTGGATGCTTCGGTCATCATCAGGCAGCCAGTTGCGAAGTCAAACGAAAACATGCCGTTGCCACGCGGGATGGCGGTGCCTGGACCGCGCCAGTGCAGACGACCGGCGATCATCAGGTGGATGACCGCAAAAAGATCGTTCTCAAACGCGAGCACAATCCGCTTGCCAATGCGGCTGACATCGAGCAGGGCCTGTCCGGCCAGCGCCTCCGGCGCAGGGTTGACGGTCCGCAGCACAAAGGGCCTGGCAATCCGCAGTCCAAGCAACCTCTGCCCCTTAGCCATCGCCAAGATTCGCTCGCCGTAGACCGTGATGTCAGGTAACTCCGGCATGCGCGTCCCCCCTTCCCCACAGCATGCAATTTGCCACACGGGCACGGCACAATCCTTTAGCCCGAGGTCAGGGGTGGCGGCGGGGTGCGAGGCGGCGACGGTGGAGGGTGGCGGATGGATGCCAGAGTTCGCCGCCCTCTGGCTGCTGGGCGCCACCTCTTGCCCCACTTCCCCAACCCAGCCAGCGAGTGCTATAATTGCCCAAACATCCCCGAAGGAGCGTTGGTCGATGGCCGCCGTCGTCCTGGACAGCCTAAGCAAGACCTTCAGCACCAGGGTCAAAGGGCCTGGCTTGCGTGGCAGCATCAGGTCGATGTTCAGGCCCGAATACCGCGAGGTGCAGGCTGTGCAGTCGATCGACCTGACGGTCGACCTAGGTGAGTTGGTGGCGTTTATCGGCCCTAACGGCGCCGGCAAATCGACAACGATCAAGATGCTAACGGGCATCCTCCACCCAAGCGCAGGCACCGCATCAGTGCTTGGCGTCGAGCCGTGGCGCAACCGTGAGCAGTTGGCCTTTCGCATCGGCGCTGTGTTTGGGCAAAAATCGCAGCTATGGTACCATCTGCCGCCGCTCGACAGCTTTGACCTGCTGGCCAAGATCTATGAGCTCGACCAGACCAGCTATGTCACGCGACGCGAGCAACTGGTCGAGACCTTTGGCGTCCGCCCCTACCTCAACACCGCCGTGCGCAAGCTATCGCTCGGAGAGCGTATGCGTTGTGAGCTGGTGGCGGCGTTGCTCCACCGACCGGAGGTGCTGTTTCTCGATGAGCCGACGATTGGATTGGACGTGCTCGCCAAACAGACCATCCGCAGCACCTTGCGCGAGCTAAACGCCAACGAAAAGGTCACGGTCTTTTTGACCTCGCACGATGTGGGCGATATTGAGGAACTTGCCAAACGGGTGGTGATCATCAATCACGGCCAGGTCATCTACGACAACCGTGTCTCCCATCTGCGGCACATGCTGTTGCGCACCAAGATCATCGACCTTTTGCTGGCTGGTCCCGGTGTGGTCCCGCCCCTGCCCGGCGTGACGGTGATCAAGCACACCAATGTGGGTATCAAGCTGGAAGTGGACACGGCCGTCCAGCCGATCCGCGAGGTCGTGGCGCAATTGCTTGCGGTCAATGATGTCGTCGACGTCAGCGTAACTGACCCGCCGCTTGAGCGCGTCATCGGTCTGATCTACCGCCAGGCGGCGCCGCAGTGAAGCCCTCGCCAAGGGCCAGGCGGAGCGCCGCACGGTGCGTCGCCAAGTACCTGGCCATCGGCCGGACCGGCTTTGCCACCGCGGTCGCCTACCGCGGCGAGTACTTGTTGCGGTCGGTGATGCTGCTGCTCATCCTGTATGTCTTCACCGTGCTCTGGCGCACCGTATACGCCGCAGGGGGCCATGAGGTGGTCGAGGGGTTTGCCCTGCGGGACATGATCTGGTATCTCGTGATCACGGAGTCGATCGTCTTTAGCCGGCCGCGCCTCGCTGGGCGGATCGACACCGAGGTCAAAGCGGGCACGTTGGCATATACCTTGGTGCGGCCGTATAGCTACGTCATGTTCCACTATGCCCAGACGCTCGGCGAAGCGCTAGCGCGCGGCTTGATGAGCTTCCTTGTGGGTGGCGCGCTGGTGACCTTGCTGGTCGGACCGCCCGCCTTCAACTTCGGCAACGTGGGATTCTTCCTCGTTGCGCTGCTGCTCGGCGCCACGATTGACTTCCTTCTTTCCTTTGCCGTCGGGCTGCTGGCATTTTGGATTGAGGAAACCTCCCCCATCGCCTTTATCCAGGACCGCCTGTTGATGCTGCTCGGCGGCATGATGCTGCCCTTGGAGATCTTCCCGGCTTTCTTGCGGACGATCGCCGGTTGGTTGCCGCTCGGCATGATCATCTATGCGCCGGCGCGGCTGCTCGTCGGTGCCAACACGCTGCGTCCTTGGACGGTGCTGGCTACGCAGGCGATGTGGCTGGTGGTGACGGGGGTCGCTTCGACATGGCTTTTTCGCGCCGGGGTCAAGCGGGTGAACGTCCATGGCGGGTAGACGGCGACTGCTAGCTCACTTCGCGCTGCTGCGCAGCTACCAGGCGGCCAACCTGGCGATGGCGATGGAGTATCGCGCTGCCTTCTTTGCCCAGGTTTTTGGCATGATCCTCAACGATTCGCTGTGGTTGGCGTATTGGACGCTGTTCTTTCATCGCTTCCCGGTCGTCAACGGCTGGGGCCGTGCGGATGTCCTGATGCTCTGGGCGATCATCGCCACGGGGTTTGGCCTTGCCGAGGCCACCTTTGGCGCATGGCGCATGCTAGCCAATTACATCGCCGAGGGGCAACTGGACTATTACCTGGTCCTGCCCAAGCATCCGCTCTGGCACGCCCTGATGAGCCGGGCCTCACCGACGGGATGGGGCGACCTGATCTTTGGCCTCGCCGTCTTTGCCATCTGGGGGCAACCGAGCCCTGCCCGTACGGGCCTCTTTGTGCTCTGCGCGCTTGCCTGTGGCTTGTTGTTGCTCGGCATCAGCATCGCCTGCAACAGCCTGGCCTTTTTTGTCGGCCATGCCGATGCACTCGCGCGGCAAGTCGACAATGCAATGATCCATTTCAGCACCTACCCGGGCGCGATCTTTGATGGGGCCGTGCGAGTGCTGCTGTTTACGTTGATCCCGGCTGGCTTTGTCAACAACCTGCCCGTCGAAGTAATGCGGGAGGGCAACTTTGGCTTTCTCGCGGGGGCCTGGGCCGTAGCCTCTGGATGGGTGCTCTTTGGCCAGTGGATCTTCCAGCTCGGGCTACGTCGTTATGAATCAGGCAACTTGATGGGACCGCGCCTATAGATTGGCGGTGGCCGCCCGCCGACAACGCCGGGGGGGCGGCCACCTCTGCGGTTGATCTGCCGCAGGCAATCCCTGCGTCAGAGTCTCCTGCTAACCCGTGGGTGCGGTTTCGGCGCCCTCGCCTTCGCTCGGCGCGCAGCGCATGCCACCACGCGGATGACGGCCCCGCTGGGCCCGCATGTTGGCGTTGGCAGTGCTCCAAACCTCGAGCTGTTGTGCGGTCAGCACGCTCTCGATCTGCTCCTGCGTGCTCTGGCCCTGCATCGTCTGCTGCCTCAAGGCGTTGATCGCCTCGATCTTGGCCTCAATCGCAGCCTGGTCCGGATCCTGTTGCCAATAGAGTGACCGCAGTTCGGTCTGCAGCTGCCACATCTGATCCCGCAACTGCTTGGTCTCGGTCTGCGTCTGCTGCAGGATCGCCTGAATGCTGTCCACCTGCTCGCCGGTGAGTTCGAGGGCGCGGACAGCCTCGATGCGGGTGGGCACGTCCTCGGCGCGATCCAGCCGGCCCATCCCTCTGCCCCAGCCCCACGCGTCGGCAAAGGCAAAACCGGCCGCACTCACGACAATGATCACTACCACACCCAGCGCCAACAATCTCTTGCGCATGCGTCGTCACCTCCTCTGCCTTGGTCTGCGCCCATCGTACCGAGGAGGCGATAAAGATACCGTTAAGCCTTTAGCCGAGGCCCGCCTGGCCCAACAACAAGACGCCGTTGAGCATCATAAAGGCCGTGGCGACATCGGGCCCGGCGACGCTGACGCTCTTGGCTCCGGTCCGCGCGACCGAAGGAAAGACCAGGGGGAAGGTGGTCGCCGCGGTGGACTTAAACTCCACGTCAAAGGTCACCGGCGACGGGGTGCTCACCGGGCGCAAGGCACCGGCGCGCTCGACGGCAATCTGGGCGGCTGCCGTTATCAGGCGTCGGCTCTCGGCAGGCGCCAGGCTGTCGGCCACAAAGCGATCCAAGCCCCGTTTGGTGGTGACGGTTTCAATACCGGGAAAGAACTGCAGTGCCTCGGCCACCGCGTGATCGTCACCGGCCGCGAGTGCCACCGGCACGCCAAAGTGCCCGGCGATCGCACCGTTGATGCCCATCTCGCCGGCCGGACGGCCGTTGAGGGTAATGCGGTTGACTAGGCGGCCAAAAAACGTGTGGTTGTAGACGCCTTGTGTCGTGCCCTCCATGGCGTGATGGCCGACAAAGAAGACTGCGTCAAAGCTGGCGTCGATGCCGCCCATCTGGGAGAGCGGCTGGTTAAACCCGATCATCAGGCGCGCGCGGGGGTCCAGCTCGTCGGCCAGGATGTTGGCTCCGTTGCCGTGGCCGTCGTTGACCAGGATCTCGGTCGCGCCACCACGGAAGGCTCCCTCGATCGCGGCGTTGATTTCCGCTGTTAGCAGGCGGCGCACTCGCGGGATATCGTGGCTGTTCTCGCCGAGCTGTCCACTGCCGGCGACGCCGGCAATGCCCTCAAGGTCGGCCGAGATAAAGATCTTCATCGTCATACGCTCCTTTGTGCTGCTTAAATCGCCATTTGTGTGCACAAAACGCCAGTCGTTGCCGGCGCTATTGACGGCGAACGCCGAGGAACATCTCGGTCACGCCGTCCACCTCGGGATGGTCAAAGGGCACTGGCCGCGCGGCGAAACCACCCTCGTCCAGAAGCCGCAGCCATGTTGCCCGCGGGAAAACACCAAACACGTGCCGGTCAGAGTACGCACGGACCTCGCCGTCACGGTCCAGCAGGAGGTAGGCAAAGTCTACGATGCACTCGGTGTCCATCGGATCGGGGTCATGGATCCACTCGAGATAGCGCAGGGCCCTGCCTGGCTGCGGCGGAGTCACATCCACACCGTCGTGGCCGCCAGCGTGAACACCCTGCCGGAACGTCTCCTGCGTGTAGTCGGGGACGATCAAGACCGCCCCGCCGAGCCGTGTGTGGACCCGTGCGGTTTCGATAGTGGCGCGCAGGTCCTCCTCGGTGGTCATGTACATCACCGCATCGTGCAGGAAGACCACGTCGAACTCCTTGCCGAGTCTGAGCGTGCGCATGTCGCCCTGATGATGGACAAGGCGCGGGTTGAGCCGCCGCGACACCGCGATCATTGCTGGCGAGAGATCGCTCAGCTCAAGGGCAAAATCATCCTTGAGGTGCGAGGCGGTATTGCCGCCGCCTGAACCAAGCTCGAGCATCGATCGCCGTGCCGCCCCTTGGACGACCGGCAAGGCTGAGTCAATCGCACGCCGGTATATCTCTGCCTCCGTCGCGTAGTCGGCTGGCCGGGTCAACAGGTGAAACCACTCCGCCAATTGCGTGTAGAGCAGGGGTAATGCTCTCTCTGCGCTCATTGCTGGTGATCGCTCCTTGGCTGCATTGTCGCGGGGATCCGCTGGCTAGATTACCCGTCCCTCGGCGTCAACGACGGTCACCACCGTGGGGATCGCCGTGCCGGCCTGCGCTTGCGCCACGCGCACGATCTGAGCGAGCCCACCGCAACAGGGAACATCCATGCGGGCGACCGAGATCGTCCGTGGCCGACCGAGACGAAAGATCGCGGCGAGCTTATCGACGTAGGCGTCCGCATCGTCAAGCTTGGGACATCCGATCACTACGGTGCGCGGACCGACCAGCGCCGGGTGAAAACCAGGCATCGCAAAGGCAACGCAATCCGCAGCGACGAGAAGGTCGGCATCGCGAAAACAGGCCGACGCCGGGTTGACCAGGTGCAACTGGACTGGGAAATTGCGGAGGCCGGGCCCTGTGACAGAGCCGGGTGCCACCGCGTCAGGGGTAGGTGCCGCGGGACGAGGGCCGACCGGAGGCGCAACGGCACCTGCCGGCGGAGCACTGGTCCCGCCGAGCACCTGATCCAGGTCCCAAGTCCGCAAGCCTGGGCAACCGCCGCTAACTCGCGCCATCCGCCCCAGGTGTTGCTCGACGGCGGCCTCGTCAAACGCCGCCGCATCCCGCTCCTCAAGCGTGATTGCGCCGAGGGGGCAATGGCCAAGACAGGCGCCCAAGCCGTCGCACAGGTTGTCGCCGACCAGACGGGCCTTGCCATCGATGATCTGGATGGCTCCCTCGGCGCAATTGGGAACACACTCACCGCATCCATTGCAGAGATCTTCGTCAATATGGACCACCACGCGAGATTGTCGCATGCGTGCACCTCCAATGTATGTTGCGCAAGTCCGGGCTGCGGGCCAGCACATCGGCTATTCCTGCCAGGAGCCAGGCAGACCAGGGCAGAAACCACCCGCAACGGCTGTTTAGCCCTGCCGCAACCGGCCACCCCAACGGCCGGGCCGGCGTATTGGAGGTGGCTCAGATGTCTCCTGCTCCAGGTACCTTTGTTAATCGCAAACAGGTTGCGCCGGGGATCACGGTCCACGTGCTCGCCACATCGCCCGAGCTAATGCAATGTTGGGTGGCCATGCGCAAAGGCACGCAGCTCCCGGTCCACTCACATCCCCATGCACAGTCGAGCTACGTTGTCGCAGGTCAGGTCCAATGGCAGATCGACGGCCAATCCGTTGACGGGCCGGCCGGCTCGGCGGTGATCTTTGGCCCCAACCAGCCGCACGGCGCATTGGTGCTTGCCGACTGCGAGGTCGTGGACACGTTCGCCCCACCCAGGGACGAGTACCTGCGTTGACAGGCAATCGCCCGCCGCAGGCCTGCCCGCACTATGATCTTACCGTGCGACTCAGCCCCGCGGCAGGCAAAGCGCTTGTCGCCGCGACGATCGACTGGCCGTTGCAGCCGTGTGACCGGCGACACCTCACCCTCGCCTTGCATTCAAGCGCGGCGATCGAGACGTTGCGTGGAGATCTGCCGATGCGTTGGACCGTTGCCGCGCCTTCGCCGGTGCAGTTTGCCCCGGACGCCGTGCAACTCGCGATCGAGCCGGATGCCGGAGAGTGGTGGTCCGCGGCATCCGTACGCCTCACGATGCGCTACTCAATCACTGCTCAACCGGATTCGGCAGGATACCTGACCGCCTGGCAGGTCAATCGCATTTCCCCCGAGTGGACGGAATTGGGCCTGTACACGCCGTGGTTTCCCTTGGCGGCCGATCTGAGGGAGTTTACCTACAGAGTGCGCGTGACATCCGACGACGGCGGCCCCTGCCTCAGTGCAGGCGCAATGCGTCCAATCCCGGACGGTTGGCAGGTGCAGTCACTCCAGCCAGACCGCGATTGCGTTCTGATCTCTGCACCGGACCTCCGCATCCTAAATGGCGCCTGCGCGGACGTCATCTCTGCGTCCGACGACCACCGCCCGCTGGCTGAACTAGCTCTGGCCGACTGCGAGTGGTTGCTCGTTGACTATGCGACGCGGTTTGGATCGTTGACTGACACCACCAAACTTCGACTTGTGATCGCGCCGCGGTCAAAGGGCGGCGGATATGCGCGACACGGCCTCGTCGTGGTCACGCCGGACGGCCTTGGTGACCGAAACCTCGCCTTGCGCTGGCTCGCCCATGAAACGGCACATCTCTGGTGGCGGAATGCGGATACAACCACCTGGGAAGACTGGCTAAACGAGAGCTTTGCCGAGTACTGCGCCGTCACCGCCCTGCGCCGGCGGCTCGGTGAGGCGATTGCAGGAGCGCTGCTTGCGGCCAAGCACGAACGGATCGTCGGACTGCCGCCGATCCGCGGCCTGGCACGCAACGATGCGCACGCACAGCCCGTCCTCTACGACAAAGGATGTCTCGTCTTAACTGGCCTTGCGGGACGGATCGGCGACCGTGCGATGGCGGAGCTGCTGCGCCGGGCCTGGCAGGAGCAGGTGCGCTCGACTGATGCGCTGCTCTCTCTGCTTGACCAGATCGCCGGCAAAGCCGCAAGTGAGTGGCTGTCCAGTCAGCTACTGTCGTGAGGAGACGTCAAACGGCCGCGGCTTCCCATCAAGGGATGCCGCGGCCGCGCTCTCAGCGGGAGGTGTTTGCTGAGATCGTCTACTTGCCGGGTAGGGCCGTTACGTCAAGCCAATTGGCCTGGGACGCCGGGTCGTCGCCGGCAAAAACCGTCGTGCTGATAATCGGAGCGTAGCTCGGACCGAGCTTCTTGTTGATGATTGCCTGGATGTTCATTTGATGCACCCCTTGCCCTCGTATTGGATTGCGGTCGCCAGAGCGACTGCGAATCAGCTTTGTCTAAGCCCTGTGATAGGGTAGCGGATCGTTTGGCCCGCCGGTGGACCGGGCCGCGAGTTGCGCTGCCCGGGCACATCGCCCGCCGCGGTGGCCGAGGCCGGTGCGAGGTCCTGCCGACCAGGGCACAGCGCCAAATCCCCCACGCGGACGCAGCGCCTGAGTCGTAATCTCAGGCCCTAGCACGCCCTCGCGCAAGATCTCGGTCAGCTCGAGCATCCCGCATCCCTCCCGTCCACTTGATGATCTTCGTCATGCCTATATACGCTGTAACGAGGATAAGGTTCCATATTTGCGAGGACAAAATCATTAATTACAAGGTGCTTGGGAATAATAACTATGACAAGGACCCTCTTGGCGAATGCCAGGAAGCGGTTGAGTATCGAGGATGTGCGGCCTGCTGCCACCGGGAACACGCCGATTGTCTGTCGTGCGGGGCGCATAGGAGGTGTATACGCGCGGCGCCCGCGAATTGTTGCACTAAATCGCGGTATCCTGGCAACACACAATCAGTCGGGAGGTGGCCTCCGATGGCCCGGTCAGGCACCCTGATCGTCCTCAATAAGGACGAAAACACCGTCTCGTTCATCAGCACCCGCACTGGCGCCACATTGCGCGAGGTTGCGGTGGACCGCAACCCGCACGAGATCGCCATTACCCGCGACGGGCGGACGTCGTTTATCACCAACTCTGGTGGCAACACTCTATCGGTAATCGACAACGTGTCGATGACCGAGCAAGACCGTATTGCGCATCCGGATTTCCGATTTCCGCACGGCGTGGCGCTGACGCCGGACGACCGGCATCTGTGGCTGGCATCGACCCGTGCAGACCGCGTGTTTGTCTTCTCGGCGACGTCTCTTGAGGTTGAGACGGTCATCCCGACTGGTCAGTCGCGGTCCCACATGGTTTCGCCAAACCTGGATTGGTCGCGAGTGTACGTCCCCAACATCGGGTCGGCCACCATCACCGTGATCGATGTGGCCAAGCAGATGATCACTAAGCACATCGCCGTGGGCAACGGGCCGGAGGGCGTCGGGGTGGATCCGGGCAATGGGGAGCTGTTTGTCGCCAACCAACACGACAATAGCCTCTACATCATGGACGAGGTCAATCATGGGCTGCTGGCCAGGCTGAGCCTGGGCACGCTGCCAATCCGAATTGCCTTTACCCCTGACGGCAGGTACGCGCTGCTGCCTAACCGTGAGTCCAACGACCTGTCTGTCGTTGACATCGAGCGTCGTTGGGAGATCAAGCGGATCCCGGTCGGCGTCTGGCCAGGGGGCACCGTGGTCGACGAGGACAGCGCTTTTGCCTACGTCGCCAACAACAAGACCAACGACATCTCAGTGATCGACCTATCAAGCCTACGTGAAGTTGACCGCCTGGAGGCGGGAATCCATCCAGACGGTATGGGCCTCATCTCAGCCGGCTAGACGCGGCAGCGACCGGACGCGGGCCGTCGACTAGAGGCGGAAGAACCTCTCCACGTCGACCACGAACCCGACGGCGCCACCGAGCCGCACCTGCCGGATGTTTGAAAACAGCGGGTGCCCGCGTTGCAGGTCGACGGTCCGTGCCTGGCAGACCTCGCTGATCAGGGCGATCGCGGCGTCGACTTGGCTCTCATCCAGGCCACACAGCAAGGTTGTGTTGCCCTGGCCCAGCAAGCCGCCAGTACTGGCCAGCCTGGTCACGCGGTGGCCGGCGGCGACCAGGGCCTCCATCGCGTCGTGCGCGTCGTCGTTATGCACTATCGCAAGCAACAACTTCATCGCTCAACTTCCTTCCGGCAACTGTCGTGCGTGCGGATACGATCCCCGGTCCCGTGGGCCGTCAGCCACGCGGCGGCTCGTCGTCGCCTTGCTCCTCCGGAGGCGTGGGATGGCCCAGGTAAGCAGAGATTAGCCGCAGGGCGGCGATCTCCTCGGCGCCGGGGACCAGGACGGTCACCTGACCGCTAAACCCTAGATGTGGTACGCCCAGCAGCGAGCGCGTTGTCACGGTCAGGCCCTCGCCCTCCAATAATCCCTTGACCATGCCGGCCTCTGCGTAGTTGCGCGCCTGGTAAACGGCCGTCCAATCGCTGTCGCCATGCGTATCAAGGCCCAACGATGCTCACCGCCCCTTTGCCCAAAACATGCTCGATCATCGCGACCATCTCGCCGCCCGGCTCGACCCAGAACTCATCGTGGGTCAAGAGTGTCTTTTTGGGATTGCTGAAGCACAAGTAGACTGGCGACTTACCGTGACAAAGCTGCAGGGTGGCACGGAGTTGCTGCAACAGCCGTTGGTCGCTGCTGCCCACTTTGAGGTAGACTTTGGGCTTGCTCTGCTCCGCCAGGGTCGAGATCTCCTCGGCGATGATCTTGGGTGTATCTTCACGGAGCTGCAACCGCCCCGTCACCAGCAGCACGTTGGCCTGGCCATCGAGCACCCTGGCAAACTTGGCAAAGACGCGCGGAAAGATGACCACCTCAACCTGGCCGGTCATATCCTCAAGCGTCAAGAACGCCATCGGATCGCCGCCCTTGGTCGTGATTTTGCGTGACTGCACCACCAGGCCACCCAGGATGACCTTGTCGCCGTCCGCCAACTCGCCCAGCGCTGCCGCCTGGGTGCTGGCGCGCTCACGGATTGCCCGCTCATACTGGCCGAGCGGGTGACCGCTGACGTAGATGCCGAGCAGCTCTTTTTCCATCGTCAGCAGCATGCTGGTTGGAAACTCCGTCATTTCCGGCAACGGCACATCGTCCTCGGCGAGCGCGGCATCTGGTATCGTGGTGGCCAGATCAAATAGCGACACCTGACCGTTGACCTTCTTACGCTGGGCAGCGGCTGTCCTCTCCATGCTCTGATCAAGCACTGCGAGCAGCTGGCTGCGCGTGGCGCCGAACGAATCCATCGCCCCGGCCTTAATCAAGCTCTCGAACGCACGCTTGTTGAGCTGCCGCGTGTCGACGCGCCGGCACAGGTCGCCGATGCTCTTAAAGGGCCCGCCAGCTGACCGCTCCGCGACCAGCGAATCGATCGCGCCGACGCCCACGTTTTTGATCGCCGCCAGTCCAATGCGGACCTTGTCATGCTCAACGCTGTAGTTGGCGTATGAGGCGTTGATGTCCGGCGGCAGCACCGGTACACCCATCCGGCGGCACTCATCGACATAGCGAGCAATCTTTTCGGTGTCGCCGATGATGCTGGAAAGGAATGCGGCCATAAACTGGACCGGATAGTGGTACTTGAGGTACGCGGTTTGGTAGGCAAGCAGCCCGTACGGGGCAGTGTGCGCCTTGTTGAAACCATAGCCGGCAAACTCCTCCAGGAGGTCGTATAGGCCGCCGGCGAGCTTTTCCGGATGGCCATTGGCAAGGCAGCCGGCCATGAACTTTTCCCGGTACTCGTCCATGATCTCTTTCTTCTTTTTGCCCATCGCCCGCCGGAGCATGTCGCCCTGGGCCAGGGTAAACCCCGCCATCAGGTGCGCGATAGCCATGACTTGCTCCTGATAGATAATCACACCGTAGGTGTCCTTGAGTACTGGCTCAAGCGATGGATGCGGATAGTGCCGTACCTGGGAGTGCTTGGCCTTAACGTACTCTGGTATGTTGCGCATCGGCCCCGGCCGGTACAGCGCAACGCAGGCGATGATGTCCTCGATGCAGTTGGCCTTGACCTCGCGCACCAGGTCACGCATGCCCCCACTCTCCAGCTGGAAGACGCCCAGCGTATCCCCATGCTGGAGCATGCCGTAGACACCGGCGTCGTCGAGCGGGATCGTCTCGATGTCCAGCGGTGCGCCGGTGGACTGCGCCACCAGTCGACAGGCCTGATCGATCACCGTCAACGTCCGCAGACCCAAGAAATCCATCTTGAGCAGGCCGATCTCTTTGAGGGTGTCCATGCCAAACTGGGTCATCACGACACCGTCGCCGGTGCGATGCAGCGGCACGTGCTCGGTTATCGGGTCCGGCGAGATAACCACACCGGCAGCGTGGACTGACGCATGGCGAGGAATGCCCTCGACGTCAACCGCAAGCTTGAGCAGGTCGCGCACTGCCGGATCCGAGGCCGCGGACTGCTCCAACTCCGGCGACGTCTCCAAGGCCTTTTCGACGGTCGGCACGCCAAACGGGATCAACTTGGCGATGCGGTCGACCTCCGCATAAGTCATGTTGAGCGCCCGTCCCACGTCGCGCACGGCAGCGCGCGCAGCCATGGTGCCAAAAGTGATGATCTGCGCGACGCAGTCGTGCCCGTACTTATCAAAGACATACCGGATGACCTCGTCGCGTCGCTCGTAGCAGAAATCGATGTCAAAGTCGGGCGGGTCAACCCGCTCCGGGTTGAGAAACCGGTCAAACTGCAGGTTGTACGCCAGCGGACACACGTTGGTAATGCCGAGGATATAGGCGACGATGCTGGCGGCCCCACTGCCCCTGCCCGGGCCAACGGGGATGTCTTTGTGGCGCGCAAAGTCGACAAAGTCTGCGACGATCAGGAAGTACCCCGCATAGCCGGTGCGCGCGATCATCGCCAGCTCGTAGTCAAGTCGCTCCATGATCCGCGGCCCGGCGTCGGAGTATCGCCGCGGCAGTCGCTCTAGACAGAGCCTGCGCAAGTACGAGTCCGCGTCGTGTCCAGAGGGGATCTCATAGTGCGGCAGAAAAACCTTGCCCAGGTCAAACGAGACGTTGCACCGCTCGGCGATGGCCAAGGTGTTATCGAGTGCCTCCGGCACATCCCACCATAGGCTCGCCATCTCGTCGCCACTCTTGAGGTAAAACTCATCGTTGGGAAACCGCATCCTGTCCGGATCATCCACGCTCTTAAGTGTCTGGATACAGAGCAGGATGTCGTGGGCCCGCGCGTCGGCTCGGCTGATGTAGTGGGCATCGTTGGTGGCAACTAGCCCAAGGTCCAGCTCTTTGGCGATCTTAATCAGCGCCTGATTGACCTGGCGCTGTCCCTCGACCCGTTGATCCTGCAGCTCCAGGAAGTAGTTATCGGCCCCAAAGAGGTCGCGATAGTGGGCGGCCAACGATCTGGCCTCGGCGACGTTGTTGGCGAGCAGAAGGCGCGGGATCTGGCCGCCCAGGCAGGCGGACATCACGATCAATCCCTCGCCATAGCGGGCAAGTAACTCTTCATCAACGCGGGGTTTGTAGTATAGTCCTTCGGTGAACCCGGCCGAGACCAACCGTAGCAGGTTGTGGTAGCCCTGCTCGTTTTGCGCGATCACCGTCAGGTGGTAAGGATCGTCGTCCTGTTTGGGGACCCGGTCAAACCGGGTCCGCTGGGCGACATACAGCTCGCAGCCGATCAGGGGCTTGACGCCGGCTGCCTGGCAGGCCTTATAGAAGTCGATCGTGCCGTACATGGCGCCGTGGTCCGTCATCGCCACGGCTGGCATGCCCATGGCGGCAGCCGCCTCAGCAAGTCGATCCAGGCGGCAAAAACCATCGAGCAGGCTATATTCGGTGTGAACGTGCAAGTGCACGAATGGGCGTCCCATCACATAACCTCCGGAGGGGAGGTTTCGACTTCGAGGCGCCGCCTCACCTGCCGCAACGGGCCACCGGAATCCCCGATCGGGAGCCCCTCTCGGCTACCCGGCAGGTGCGTTGACCAACCGCTGCGCCCGTTCGGCCGCTGTCGCGAGCACTTCACGCTCGTCGAGGTTGAGCACAAGCCGCTCCTCCATCACCGGAACGCCCGCGACAATCACGGTCTCGACGTCTTCCGGGTGGCCAGCGTAAACGAGCGATGAAATCACATCGTGCGGTGGATAGAGGTGTGCCCGCTCAAGATTGACGATGATCACATCCGCCGCCATCCCCGGGATGATCGCGCCAACCTTGCTGTCAAGGCCCAGCGCCCGCGCGGAGCCGCGCGTCGCCATGGTCAGGGCCTCATAGGCGGTTACCGCGTCCGCGGCGCCTGTCGCCGCCTTTTGCAGGTTGGCGGCGAGGCGCATCTGCTCCCACATATCGAGCGCGCCCGCGCTGGCAGGCCCGTCGGTGCCAAGGCCGACGGTGACGCCCGCCTTGAGCAGGGCGGTCAGCGGGGCGATGCCCGCGGCCAGCTTGAGGTTGCTCGCCGGACAGCTCACCACACTCACTTTGCGGTCGGCCAGGATCTTGATGTCATTGTCGGTAAGGTGCACGCAATGGGCGGCCGTCACACGCTGTCCATCAAACAGGCCGGACCGCTCCAGGTACTGCACCGGCGAAACCGCGTATTGCTCACCGATTGTGCGCACCTCATCGGTTGTCTCGGCCAGATGCGTGTGGATCGGCAGCTGGAGCTCGGCGGCGAGGGCAATAACCTCTTTGAGGAAGTCGGGCGGACAGGTGTAAGGCGCATGTGGTCCGATCGCGACGCGGATCCTACCATCGGCGGCCTTGTGCCATGCGCCAGCGAGAGAGCGGGTTTCGGCGATCCCGGTGGCAGGGTTGGGCCCGGTGCCAACCAGGCCGCGGCAAAGCACCGCCCGGGTGCCGGCTCGCTTGACGGCCTCAGCCACCTTGTCCATGTGGAAGTACATGTCGGCAAACGCGGTGGTGCCACCGCGGATCATCTCCAGGATAGCAAGCATGGTCCCCCAGTAAACATCATCCGGGGTGAGCCGCGCCTCGGCCGGCCAGATCCGATCGTTAAGCCAACTCATCAGGGGGAGGTCGTCCGCATATCCGCGCAACAGGCTCATGGCGGCATGGTTGTGGGCATTGATCAGGCCGGGCAGGACAACCTTGCCCTTGGCCTCGATCACCCGGTCCGCTTTGCTCGCCCGCCAGCCGACCGGCGGGTCGCATGCACAGCCAACCGAGGTGATCCTCCCTTTTTCGATCAGCAGTTCGGCGTCGGACAGGATCTCCCGATCGTCATTCATCGTGACGATCGTCGCTCCCCGGATCAGCAGGCTTTGCTTACTGGCCATTGATGTCCTTCACTCCATTGGTTGCTCGGTCTTGGCACAGTCACAGGTACGCGCATGCGGCAGCTGCGCCAAGGCCCGCCAGGTAATCGCCCGGATCTTGCGGACGTTTTCCGCCATGGTTTCTACTACCTCAGCGTGGGTAAGACGATTGACCGTCATGCCCGCCGCATAGTTGGTGACCATCGCAATCAATGCATAACACATCCCCAACTCACGGGCGAGGATTACTTCGGGGAGGTTAGTCATACCGACGATGTCGGCGCCGAGCCTGCGGTAGGCCCGTATCTCTGCTGCGCTTTCAAAGCGGGGCCCTTCGGTGCAAACGTAGCACCCACCGTCATGCAGGGCGATGCTCTCGGCCTCCGCCGCCTCGGCCAACAGGCGCCGTAGCTGAGGGCAGTAAGGCTCAGTCATGTCGGTGTGGACCACACCAGACGGCCCGCCCGGGGCCACCGGCTCGCCCTCAAAGAAAGTCAGCGGCCTTGCGCGGGTGAAGTCCAGGAACCCGTCGGCCAACACGCAATCACCCGGCGCGAAGTCCTCGCGCAGCGAGCCGACCGCACCCGTACCGATGACCCTCTCGACGCCAAGCTGGTGCAAGGCCCAGATATTGGCCCGGTAGTTGATGCGGTGCGGCGGGATCGCGTGGCCGGCGCCGTGGCGCGCGAGAAAGACGACCTCGAGCGGCGGCCGTCCCTCGCCGGTGCGCAGGATCCCTTCTTCGAACACGGCCTGCCCGTAGGGCGTCAAGAGGCGGCTGGCGTTGACATTGGCCAGGATGCCGCTCTCGTAGACCCCAGTTCCGCCGATAATCGCTACTTTGGGCATTGCGCTACACCTGCCACTTGGCTAGATAGGCTTGCTGCTCGGGCGTCAGGTGATCAATTGCGACGGCAATACTGGCTAGGCGCAGTTGCGCGACCTGCCGGTCGATGGCGGTGGGCACGGCAAGCACCTCAGCACCAATGCCGTCAACGCCCCCCGCGGCGATGTGCAGGACGGCGAGCGCCTGCAGCGCAAAGGAAAGATCCATGACCTCGCTGGGATGCCCGTCGCCTGCGGCCAGGTTGACGAGACGGCCCTCTGCCAGCAAATACAGTTTGCGGCCGTCCCGGGTCCGGTACTCATCAATGTTTGGCCGCACCCGACGTGGGCCACCAGTAGCAGGGTCACACTGGGCAGCAAGGTCAATGAGGTCAACCTCGACGTTGAAATGGCCCGCGTTGGCGAGGATCGCACCGTCCTTCATGATGTCCATGTGCTCCCCGCGAATCGCACGGCAACAGCCGGTGACGGTGATGAAAATATCGCCCAATGCGGCGGCCTGACCCATGGGCAGCACGGCGAAGCCGTCCATCAAAGCCTCGTTGGCGGCCACAGGGTCAACCTCAACGACGATGACCTTGGCCCCGAGGCCATCGGCGCGCATCGCCACTCCCTTGCCGCAGAAGCCATAGCCGACGACAACCACCGTGCGCCCGGCGATGGTCAGGTTGGTCGTGCGCAGGATACCATCCCAAACCGACTGGCCGGTGCCGTACTTGTTGTCAAAGATGCGCTTCATCGGCGTATCGTTGACCGCAAGCACAGGAAAGGTAAGCGTGCCGTCGGCCTGCATCGCCCGCAGGCGGATGACGCCGGTCGTGGTCTCCTCCGATCCGCCAAGCACGGAGCGGGCAAGTGAGGGAAACTCGGTGTGCAGCATGCTGATCAGATCGGCACCGTCGTCGACGACGATGTCCGGGGCGGTAGCCGCGACGCTCCGCAAAAAACCGGCATACTCGTCGGCGGTCGCTCCGTGCCAGGCAAATACCGTTACGCCCGGTTGAGCGGCTAGCGCGGCAACAACGTCATCCTGCGTCGACAAGGGATTGGAGCCACATGCGACAACCTCGGCGCCGAGGTCGCGCAGGGCGAGCAGGAGGCGCGCGGTCTTGGCTTCAAGGTGCAGGCAAGCGGCAACGCGCAGGCCGGCAAGCGGGGCCTTGCGCTCCTGCGCATGGGCCCCGGCCACCACACCAGCCAGTACCGGCATGTGCGCCATGACCCAGTCAATCTTGAGGCGACCGGCTGGCTGCAGCGATGGATCGCGAACGACGCTCGGCGGTAGCGGCGGCTTGGTGCCCCGCACCAGACGATCAGCCATGGTCAGATCACTCCCACTCGATGGTCGCGGGCGGTTTCGAGGTTATGTCATAGGCAACGCGATTGACGCCCTCGACCTCGTTGACAATGCGTGTCGCAACCCGCGCAAGCACTGAATGCGGGATACGCGCCCAGTCGGCGGTCATGGCATCAGTCGAAGTTATCGCGCGCAAAACGACCAAATGCGCGTAGCTGCGCTCATCGCCCATTACGCCAACGCTGTAGACGCTCGGCAGGACGGCAAACGATTGCCAGATTTCACGCTCAAGGCCCGCCGCGCGGAGCTCGGTGCGAAAGATCGCATCGGCCTCGCGCAGGATCGCTAGTTTGGGCTCGGTGATCTCGCCGAGGACGCGGACGCCAAGGCCGGGCCCGGGGAACGGCTGCCGCCAGACGACCTCATCCGGCAGGCCCAGCTCGGTCCCAACCTGGCGCACCTCGTCTTTAAACAGCATCCGCAGCGGCTCGATCAGCTCAAAATCCATGTCCGCCGGCAGTCCGCCGACGTTGTGGTGGGTCTTGATCGTCGCGGCGGTGCTTGTGCCTGACTCAATCACGTCCGGGTAGATCGTCCCCTGGACCAGGTACTTGGCCGTGCCGTGGCCGTCGGCCGCGCCGGCAACACGCCTGGCCTCACGCTCAAACACGCGGATGAACTCCTCGCCGATGATCCTGCGCTTGCGCTCGGGGTCGGCGACGCCTGCGAGGGCTGAGAGGAAGCGTTGCGATTCGTCGACCGCGACCAGGTTGAAACCAAGCCCGGCCGGGCCAAAGGTGTCGACGACCTGTTTGGCCTCATCCTTGCGCAGCAGGCCGTGGTCGACAAAAATGCAGGTCAACTGATCGCCGATTGCGCGGTGCACCAATGTGATTGCCACGGAGCTGTCGACGCCGCCCGAAAGGCCGGCGATTACCTTGGCATCGCCCACGCGCTCGCGGATCAAGGCAACCTGCTCATCGACAAACCTACCCATCGTCCAATTGCCGGTAAAGCCCGCGACATCAAAGAGGAAATTGCGCAGCAGGCGACGACCAAACGGTGTGTGCTCGACCTCGGGGTGGAACTGCACGCCGTAGAGGGAATCAGGGCCGCCCATCGCGCCAACCGGGCAATTGGGCGTCGTCAGCAGGACCCGCCAGCCGGGGGGCGCTGCCGCGACGTAGTCTCCGTGGCTCATCCAGCAGGAGCCCTGGTCGTCAATCCCGGCCACCAGGCGGTCATCGCTGGCTTGGAGCTCGATGCTTTGCGATCCGTACTCGCGCGCGCTTGCGCGCGTAACCTTGCCGCCAAACTCAAGCGCCATGAGTTGTGCGCCATAGCAGATGCCGAGCACCGGCAGACCGGCCTGGAAAAGCCCCGCGGGGGCTTGCGGAGCGCCGTCCGCGTAGCAGCTGGCCGGGCCGCCAGACAGCACAATCGCCATCGGGTGCCGCTCCAGGATCTTGGCCAGTGGGGTGTCAAACGGCAGGATCTCGCAGTAGACGTTGAGTTCGCGCACGCGGCGCGCGATCAGCTGGGTGTATTGTCCGCCAAAATCAATAATAATTAATAGCTGGTCCACTAGCGTCCCCCCGCAAACTTAAGTGTTGCCATGTGATTCTATCGTAGTTAGCCAAAAGGGGCACGCTTCCTTGTTTTGCGGGCGGCGCGGTGCCAGAGCCCGTGGTGCCAAAGGGAACGCACCGTCGCCACCGCGGCGGTGCGTTCCATCTTAGGCGACTATTGCGCTGCCTTAGCCGATCAGGTGCAGCCTGGTCTGCCGACCGTCCAGCCAGACCGACTTGCCCTGGCCAACGTAGATGATGTCCTGTTCAAGCGCCATCCGCACTTCTTGACCGCCCCACTCGGGCACGTCGTACTTGACGTTGAGCTCGATCGAATGCCCGGTATGCTCAAACAGCTCGTAGTCCCCGCGGCCTGGCACTCCGCCCTGCTGATCCCACAGGCCGATCGTCGGCCCGGCCGCATGGCCGTGGTAGCCAAGCGGGTGGGTGTAGATCGTCGGGCGCAGGCCTTCGGCCTTGGCCTTGGCCAGCGCGAGGGAAAGGATCTCGTTGCCGGTCCTGCCTGTGACCATCATCTCAAGGTGGATATCCTGCAGCCGGTTACCGGCCGCCATCGCGGCGTGCAGGCCTTGGGGCGCATCGGTTTCGCCGAGGCGCAGGACGTAGGCATCTTCCTGCGTGTCGGTGTAAAGGCCCAGGTAGATGATCCCAAAGTCGCAGTGCAGCAAGTCACCCGGCTGGATCAGCTTGCGCTCCGCCGCTGGTTTGGGAGATACGCCAGAGTCGCCGCCCGGCTCGCGCTTACGCGGTTGGCCGCCCATCGGTGCTGGGGCGAGGTCTGGCGCCTGGATGCTGACGCTTGGCTGAAACCATGTGCGTAGTCCGAGGTCGGTCACCTTTTGCCTCATCCACCAGACGACGTCGTCGGTCGTCGTAACGCCGGGCAGAATCACCTTGCTCGAGAATGCCTCCGCGACAATCGCATGGGCGATCTCCACGATGCCTGGGTAAGCTGCGATTTCCGCCTGGGTCCGGTGCTCAAGGTAGCCGACGCAAAGGCGTTCGGCGCCCTTGGTCCGGGCCATGTAGGTTTCGCCCAGGGCGGCAGCCATGCCGAGGTACTCGCCGTGGGTCAGCCCGTCGCCAAATGCGTGGGTCTCGGAGACGTTGATGCCAATGACTTGCGGGTCCCGCTCGCGCACGATGCGGGCCAGGCAATCCCATTGCTCCTCCTGCTCGGGATCCCAGACCGCCCGGTAAAACTCGCCGAGCCCATACCGCGAGATGGTCAGCCGCTCAACCGTGCCATCCGCGCCCTTGGCAAAGACGAGGATCGTCCTCCGTCGCGCGGCCATCATGGGCTCCGGCAGGAGCGACATGATCACCGGGTCTTCGTTGTACTCGCGAGCGGCGATGATCCACATGTCAAACCCCTCGCGCTCCATCAACTGCGGCACGTAGTTCTCGAGCCGCTCCATCAGCCAGCGGTTGCGCACGGCTGCCCGCTCCCGCTCCGGCAGGATCTTGTCCCGATACGCATCGGCAGGCAGCGGCTTGCACTGTGTCGACATCCGTCAATTCTCCCTTCGGTGCCGGCGGCGCCGGTCTAGTGATGCTTGAGCTGGTCGAGCGGCGGCGCGATATCGGCGGGCACCGGACACTGATACGGGCTGTCCTTGGTGGCGGCGGCCCATTCAGCGCGCGCTGCCGCCAATTGCTCGGCGTCCGTCATCAGCGTTAGGCCGGCCATCGCCATCACCTTGGCGGCAAAGACCATGCCCTTATGCCCGATGCTCATGCCTGAGCATGCGGTGACCTGCCACGAATGGCCCGGTTGGCCGAGCACACCCGTCGCTGTCGTCAACTGCCCGGTAGGGGTAACCCAGCTCACATCGCCGACGTCAGTCGAACCCGCCATCGGCGGATCTCCCTCGCGCCACGGGATGATCGTATCGTTGATCAACTGCGTATACAGTTCCTTGGGTGCCTTGGCTGCCTTGAGCCCCGCCTCTTTTTGCCCAGGAGCAAAGCTCTCGTTCATCTTGCGGGCAAACTCGAGTTCGTCAGCGCTCCACGTGACCGGGCCGATCTCCTCCATGTGCTTATGCAAGAGCCGGTTGACGGTCAGGCTAGGCAGATAGTTGTAGCAGGCAGCCAGCAGGCGGACATCAAACGTGGTCCTGGTCATCTTGGCGGCGCCCTCGGCGATCTCGAGCAACCAGGCGTAGATCTCGTCAACCTGCGCTCTTTCTGGGGCGCGCACGTAGTACCAAACCTCGGCGTGCGCCGGCACGACGTTGGGCTCGCCGCCACCGTCGGTGATCACGTAATGCAGCCGCGCCTTTTCGATGACATGCTCGCGCAGGTAGTTGGCCCCGACGTTCATCAGCTCAACCCCGTCAAGCGCCGACCGACCGTGGTGTGGGTCGCCGGCCGCGTGCGCGGTACGCCCGTAAAATCTAAACTTGACCGAATTCATCGCGTTGGAGCTCTCATTGGTCGCCGCGTTGACGCTGCCTGGATGCCAGGTAATCGCCGCGTCCACATCGTCAAACAGCCCGGCCCGGGCCATGAAGACCTTGCCCACCAGCGTCTCCTCAGCTGGGCAGCCAAAGTACTTGACCGTGCCGGTGATCCCGGCCGACTCAAGCTCGCGCTTAAGTGCGACCGCTGCCCCAAGGGCGCCAACGCCGAGCAGGTTATGCCCGCAACCGTGCCCAGGTGCGCCTTCGCGGAGCGGCTCTTTGGTCGGTTGGGGTTTCTGCGAGATACCGGGCAGGGCATCATACTCACCCAGGAAACCAACCACTGGCTTACCGGTACCCCACTCGGCCACAAATGCGCTGGGCATGCCGGCGACACCGCTCGTCACCTTGAACCCCTCGGCAGCCAGAAACTCCTCCTGCGCCTTTGCGGACTTGGTCTCCTGCAGCCCGACCTCCGCAAAGTGCCAGATACGGTCACTGAGCTCTGTCAAAGCCTGGCTGTTGTGCTCGATCCAGTTGAGGGCAGTTGAGCCCTTGGCCATAAACTGATCATCCTCCCCCTGCTAGCGTTGGCGCCGCGCAAGCGGCACCCCGTCAACTTTGACGGTAGCGCGGGCGCTCCTGCCGGCGCTACCGCGGAGCGGGGCCAACAGGGTTGCCACGCCTGGACAAGCGGAGGGACCGGCCCGGCCGGTCCCTCCGATCTCGCTTATCGACCTGCCTGCGTTGGATCTAGTACAGGCAGTTAAACAGCAGCTTGAACGTACCGTGAGTCTGTGCGCGGAACTGCGGCCGCATTCCCAACAGCACCGCCTCGCCCTTGCCCACGTCGACCGACAATGCGGCGATCTTGCCAGCGATCTTTTCCTCGCCGATCAGCCAGCCGCTCTGGAGGACGTCACGCTTCGGATATATGGCAATCGGGTGATACTTCTCGGCGCGATGCGTCTCCTTAATCTCAAACGCCGGGCTGTCGAAGTTGAGCGCCAACGCCTCGCACGGCATGCCATATGCCACCGGGTGGGTCGGATCGACATGGAGATGGACCGTCGCGCCGTGCGTCGAGTACGCCTTGGTGTCAAGGCCGGCCACGACGTTGTTGATCTTGAGATCGCAGGCCTCGATCGCGAGCTCTGCCGCAAGGTTGAGCGCGACCAAACGGCCGCCGGCCGCAACAAACTCGCCGATCGCCTTGACACCGGCAGCCCCGAAACCGCTGCGGTACTTGGCCGGCATATCGCCGATCCACTGCAGCATCATCTTGACCCGCGGATCGTTCTTGAATTCGTGCGGCCCAATCATCATCTGCTTGTGGTCATCCGGCAGGACCAGAACGTCAAAGCGGTCCTTGAGGTTGCCGGCAGTGATATCGGCATCAAACACGGTCGTGTACGGGAACTCAAACTTTTCCAGCAGGAGGCGAGTCCAGCCCTCATCCATGTTGCCGCCCCAATAGCGCTGGTACATCGCAACGCGCAGCTGGGTGACCGGTTTAGTGCAGATGCCTGGTTTCTCTTTGGCTGCAGTGAAGTCGACGCCGGTGCACGCAGCTGTCTTCTGGAGCATCGCCGTGTCGATCCCTGCCGCCTCGACAAAGAAGGTCCCGGCCGGCAGGCACGAACCCTGGGTCTCAATGCAGCACTCGGTCCGCCACACCTTGGCCCCGGCCGCAAGCAGCCGGTTGACAGCGACGTACGAGTCGTTGAGCTTGCCATCAAAGATGTAGCCCATCGCATTGCCGGTGCCGACCTTGCCCTCGTGGCACGGCAGGCACTCAATCGGTTTGAAACACGCCGCCGGGGCGAACCCGCTGGGCACAACCTCGACGCCCATGAACTCGGCGACGGTGTCAGTGGTCGTGTCGTAGATCTGCGGCGTGCCGTCGGGCCGCCTGGTCCAATAGTTATCGGGGAATAGCGTCCGCGCCAGCAACGTCTTTACGACGCCCATCTTGGGCTGCGCCGCATCGACGGAGTAAGTGCCTGCCGCATAGACTCTGCCTTCCACCGTCACCGGCTCATCCGTTACGCTCACCCGGACGCCCTGACCAAGCAAGATCTGGACCAACTTGCGCGCAGTCAGCGGATCGTGCTGGTCGCCCGGGATCAAGAACGTCCTGGTGGTGTCCTCGGCGCCGCGCTCCGTCTGACGGGTCGCTTTGAGATAGGAGTTGTAGAGGACGGTTTCCTTGTTGCGTGCGACCATGTCCAGCAGCGCCCACGCCGAGATCTTTTGTTGCTCCACGATCTCGCGCAGGTGCCACCAGCCGCCCGGCCACGGGTGCGGGAAGTTGGTCTGCGGCTCGTAAGTCGGCATCGTCCGCGCATGTGCCCCAGCCAACTGGCCGGGATCAATGTACTTGGGCGTCGCCAGGTTGGCGCTGGCCGACTCGGTCAGCATGCCGGCGATGTTGTGGTAGATCGTCAACCAGTGGAAACCCATGTGGGCCCAACCGGCGTATTGTGCGGCATTGAGGATGCCGGTCTTGCCGTTCTCCTCGAGCTTGTAGGCCATGTGCGCGCCGTACCAGGAGTGCTCGCGCCAGATCAAGGGATCGCCGTACGGATGGATCGGGTCGCAGTACGGCGCAACATATAGCCGGGCGCCGTAACTGCCCATATGGTGGTGATCCTGATAGGTCTGGGGGTACCAGTCGCGGAACATCAACTTGGCCATATACTGCGACTCGACGATGTTTTGCGCAAACGCGTCGCGGTTGTTGTCGTGTCCGGTGTACTTGTGGTAGAGCCAGGGCATCGTGCCGCCCTCATGGTCGGTGCCAAGGCTGCTGTAGTACCAGTCGGTGACCATGATCTGGCCGTCCGGGTTGAAGCACGGCACCATCAAAAACACAACGTTGTCGAGGATCCTCAATGTTTCGGAGTCGTTGCGGGTCAGCAGATCCCAGGTGAGCTCGGGAGCCATCTGCGTGCCGCCGATTTCGTTGGCGTGCAGGCTCATGCTCTGCACGACGACGGCGGTGCCCTCGTCGGCCAGCGCGGCTGCTTCTGCGGCCGTGAGGCCATCTGGGTTGGCCAGGCGTGCGCTGATCGAGCGGAGTTGATCGAGCTTGGCGAGGTTCTTGGGGGATGAGATGGTTACGAGCAGGAACGGGTGGCCCTCGGTGGACTTACCTAGCTCTTCGACCTTGATCCGGTCGGACTCGGTGGCCAGTTTGCCGTAGTACTCTACGATCTTGTCCCAGCGTGCGATCTTGCGGTCGTCACCAAGCCGGAAACCGAAGAATTCCTCCGGTGATGTGACCCTGCTTACCGCCAAAACTATCTCCTCCTTGTCGGTGATTCTTAGCGTAGCGTAATAGACGCTATGCACTCCTTCGGCACTCATGACGGCAAACCTGCGCTCTTGACCGTCAAGGGGTGCATCGAGCACGATTTACTTGTTGGCCCGTGCCAGCGGCAAAGATCAGCGAGAGCGGGAAAGGTGGAGCCAGCCATGCGCAAGATGATGCCGATCGGCCCTTTGATGATCGAGCACAGGGCAATCATTCGAATGGTCAACGCACTGGAGACCGAGCTCAAAAACATCGAGAGGACCAACCAGGTCGACGCGCCCTTTTTGCGCCAAGCGGTGAGTTTCATCAGGGAATTTGCCGATGAATGCCACCACGGCAAGGAAGAAGATATCCTCTTTAGCGACCTCCGCGGAAAGGACCTGCCTGAGCACCTTGCACGCATCCTCGACGAGCTGATCGCCGAACACCGCACCGGCAGAGCGACCGTTGCAGAGCTTGGGGAGGCGGTCACCCAATACGCGGACGGTCGGTTGGACGCTCGTGACAAGATCCTTGACTCGTTGCGGGCAATCAGCAGATTCTACCCGGCCCACATCACCAAGGAGGACAAGCACTTCTTCCTGCCGGTGATGCAGCTGTTCAGCCAGGCCGAGCGCGACGACATGCTCGCCAGGGGACACGAGTTTGACAGCCGCCTCCTGCACACCCACTACTTGCGGATCATCGAGGGTGTGGAGCGGCGAAACCACTAAGGCCCACCGCGACAGCCGGTCAACTCGAACGACGATCAGTCGGCCGGAGGGTTTGGGTGGTCAATTATCGAAACATAATTTCGCTATCCGAATCTTTTTGAGGAGGCATGCTCACGTGCCGGAGAAGGTCAAGATCAGCTGGGATGTGTACCACAAGTACGATGAGCTCACCAAGGTCCTGCACGACCTGGCGGGCGCTCACCAAGACCTCTGCAAGCTCTACTCAATCGGCAAGACCTACCAGGGTCGGGACATCTGGTGCCTTGAGATCACCAATGTGGCGACTGGCCCGGCAGTGGACAAGCCTGGTTTCCAGATCGACGGCAATACCCACGCGGGCGAGGTAACGGGCTGCGCAGTGGCGCTATATGACGCATATTACCTGCTATCCAGATACGGCGAGGATGCGTTTGTCACTGACCTGCTCGATACGCGCGCCATCTATGTCATCCCGCGGATTGCCGCCGACGGCGCTGAGTACTACCTGACGACACCAAACACTTGCCGCAGCAGCATGCGGCCGTTCCCGTACTCGGATGAGGAATGGCAGGAGACCGACGGCCTCTACCCGTACGATGTCAACGGTGACGGGTGGCTGCTCCAGATGCGGGTGGCGGACCCCGAGGGCGAGTGGAAGATCTCCGCCAAAGATGCGCGCCTGATGATCAAACGCCAGCCCAAGGACGAGACCGGGCCGTTTTACCACATCTACCCGGAGGGTCTGATCCGCAACTACGACGGTGGCCAGGTCAAGCTGGCGCCGCCCCAGTACAACCTCGACTTCAACCGCAACTGGCCGTCCAACTTTGCGGTTACGCAGGACGGTGCCGGTCCTTACCCACTTTGTGAGCCGGAAAACCGCGCCATGGCCGACTTCTGGCGCGACCACCCCAACCTGACCGGCGTGATGACCTATCACACCTTCAGCGGGGTCATCATTCGCACGTTTGCCAGCAAGCCGGACAGCGAGTTTGACAGCCGCGACCTTGCCGCCTACAGGGCAATCGGCAAAATCGGCAGCGAGGTCACCGGGTACGACGCGGTTTCGGTGTTTGAGGGGTTGACCAGCGACAGGAAGACTCCCCGGCACGGCAACTCCAAAGACTGGTGGTATCAGGACCTCGGGGCATACGTCTTTTGCATTGAGCTCTGGAGCATGGCAAGCCAGGCGGGCATTGAGGTCAAGGATTACATGGGCTTTTTGGGCAATCGCAGCGAGGACGACGACGTCAAGCTGCTCAAGTACAACGACACGGCGCTCGGCGGCGAAGGTTTTGCCCCATGGACGGCGTTTGACCACCCCCAACTGGGCAATGTGGAGATCGGCGGCTGGAAGTTCAAGTACACCTGGCAGAACCCGCCCCATCACCTCCTCAAGGAAGAAATCGACCGCAGCTTCATGTTCTGCCTCAAGCATGCTGCCCTGTCGCCGCTGGTGCGCGTGACCGAGGCCACGGCTACGCCGGTCGGCGAGGGCGTCTTTAAGGTGCGCGCCGTGATTGAAAATGATGGCTGGCTGTCGACCAACCTGACGCAACAGGCAATTGAGCTCGGCGTGGCTAAGCCGGTGACGGTGCGCGTGGATCTGCCAGCTGGAGCGGAGTTGCTCAGTGGCCGCCAGGTGACAGCAATCGGACATCTTGAGGGCAAGTGGTCGGCCCAAGGCGGATTGTTTGGTGCGCGACCAGCCGCCGATACGAGGGTTCTCGAGTGGCTAGTCAAGGCGCCGGCCAACTGCGGCGCGGTCACCATCCGGGCGCGGTCGCAAAAGGGCGGCAAGCACGCAGTGTCGGTCAGCCTGGGCTAGCGCCCGGCAAGCAGCGAGAAAGGACGGGGATCATAGTGCCCCTATCCAAACAAGCAGTCAAAGAACAGGTATGGCGAGCAATTGACGCCCGGGCCGATGAGATCATCGCCTTTGCGCGCGACATCTTTGCCCATCCAGAGCTTGGCTACAAGGAAACCCGCACTGCGGCCAAGGTGGCCGAGAAGTTTGCCGCACTGGGCCTCGATTTTGAGCAAGGCTTGGCCCTGACCGGCCTCAAAGCCCGCCTCAAGGGCAGCGCCGCTGACGGACCAACGGTCGCGGTCATGGGCGAGTTGGATTCTGTCCTCTGTCCGGGCCACCCCAACGCCGATCCGGTGACAGGCGCGGCGCACTCTTGCATCCACAACGGCCAGTTGGCGATGATGCTCGGCGTAGGCATGGGCCTGGTCGATGCAGGTGCTGCCGCCCACCTGGGCGGCGACGTCATGCTAATGGCGGTGCCCGCCGAGGAATACGTCGAGATCGAATACCGGTCCAACCTCCGCCGTGACGGCAAGATCAGCTTCCTCGGCGGCAAGCAGGAGTGGGTCCTGCAAGGAGTGATGGATGACGTCGACATCACCCTGATGATCCACGCGATGTTTGAAGACGGCGGGCGGCCGCCGGCGGTCAAGCTAGGCTATGGCGGCACGACCAACGGGTTTGTCGGCAAGTTTGTCCGCTATCGCGGCAAAGAAGCTCACTCCGGTGGCGCACCCCACGCCGGCATTAATGCGCTAAACGCAGCGATGCTTGGGCTCTTTGGCATCCATGCCCAGCGCGAGACCTTCCGCGACGAAGATACGATCCGGGTCCACCCGATCATGACCAAGGGTGGCGACCTGGTCAACATCGTGCCGGCGGATGTGCGCCTTGAGCTCTATGTACGCGGTAAACGTATGGATGCGATCATCGACGCCGCACGCAAGGTCGATCGTGCCCTGCGCGCCGGGGCGATGGCGGTGGGCGCGGAGGTCGAGATCGAGACCCTCCCAGGCTACCTGCCCAAGCTTGACACACCAGCGCTGGATGAGTTGCTGCGGGGCAATGCCGAGCAGTTGGTCGGCAAGGACAACGTCGGCCCACGCGATCATACGACAGCCTCGGGCGATCTTGGCGATATAGCGCACCTTATGCCGGTGGCAACGCTTAGCGTGGCGGGCATCCGCGGCCAGGCGCACTCAGAAAACACCGAAGTGGCCGACGAATACCTTAGCTACGTGACATCGGCAAAGGCTGTTGCCGCAACGGTGATCGATCTGCTTTGGCAGGATGGGAGCACGGCCAAGGAGATCGTCGCGGCCCACAAGCCTGTGTACACCAAGCAGACCTATCTGGAGATGTGGCGGGAGCTGCTCAAGTAGCCGTAGGTCAGCTGCGACACAGGATTAGCAGAGGCAAGGGGCAGGGCGAGAACCTCCGCCCTGCCCCTTGCCTCACTGGCAGCCAACCGCCTCTCGATTAGTAGAGGCAGTTAAAGACGAGCTTGTAGGTACCGTGCGTCTGAGCGCGGTGCTGTGGCCGGAAGCCGATCAGCACTGCCTCACCCTTGCCGTAGGCGGCGGCAACCATCGCCGCTTGGCCCTTGATCAGGTCCTCCCCGATCAGCCAGCCGCTCCGGAGCACGTTCTCTTCGGCATAGCTGGCAATCACGCGGATACGCTCTGGGTTAAACCGCTCGGTAATCGTAAACACCGAAGTATCCCAGCTAAAGCCGAGAAACTCCTCCGGCATGCCCCACGCCAGCGGGTCGCAGCTGTTAGCGGTCATCCGCAGGGTGTCGCCGTGGCTGTAGAACTTCTTGGCGTCCAGCCCGCTGACGACGTCACGCACGCCGAGTCGGAGCATGTCGATCGGCAGGTGGCAGGAGTGACCAAAGGTGACCAGACGGCCGCCGTTGGCGACAAACTCCCGCAACGCCGCGACGCCCGCGTCCCCGAAACCGCTCTGGTACTCGGGTGGCGTTGAAACCGCATAGAACTGGAAGAACATCTGCATCATCGGGTTCTTGGGGTCAGCCTTGTTGATGTCGACCATTATATCTTTGCGGTCGGCAGGCAGGATGATCACATCAAACCGGTCGTTGAGCTTGCCGGCCTTGAGGTCGGCGTCCATGATCGTTTGGTACGGAAACTCCCAGGTCTCAAAGATAAACCTGGTCCAGCCCTCATCGGCGTTGCCGCCGAAGTAACGCTGGTACATCCCCACCCGCTTGTTGGCCACGGGCTCCGTGGCCGACTCGCACTTGGCAGCCAGCGCCTTGGCCGGCACGCCAAGCTCGGTAGCGGCCTTCTGCAGCACAGCAAGGGCTTCCGCGCCCGGCTCCACATAGAATGAACCCGGCTCATAGCAGGCAGGCCCTTGGCAACAGCAACCGGTGATCCGGGCAACCTTGGCCCCGGCGGCGAGCAGCCGGTTGACCACGCGGTAGGAGTCGTTGAGCTTGGCGTCAAGCAGCCACCCACCAGGCGCTTCGGCAACCGTTGCCGTTGCGGCCGTGCAGCAGGCTACCTCGGAGGTCACATCCGGCATGCAGCAGAGTGGCTCGGCGGCGACGCCCATGAACTCGTTGATATTGTCGGTCGCGTTGTCAAACACGACCGGATTGTCATCGAGCGAGCGCGAGAAGTAGTTGTCGATGTAGGACGTCTGTCCGAGCAGGGTCTTGACTACCGCCATCTTGGGTTGAGCAAGCGACACCAGCCACGTCCCGGCGGGATAGGTGCAATTGCCGGCTTCAAACGCGGCCTTGGCCTGCTTGACCTCAATACCCTGGTTAAGCAGCACCTGCACCAGCTTGCGCACGGTCAGTGGATCGTGCTGATCCGGACGAATCGCGTAGCCCTTGACATCGCCCTGCGCCCCACGTTCCGTCTGGCGGATTGCCTTAAGGTAGGTATTGCGCAACACGGTTTCGCGGTGGCGGGCCGCCAACTCAAGCAGGGCCCACGCGGACACGTAGATCTGCTCGACGATGTCGCGCAGCCTCCACCAGCCGCCCGGCCATGGGTGCGGGAAGTTAGTCTGCGGCTCATACGCGGGGAAGCTCTTGGGAGAAAACATGCCAGCGCCCTTGAGCTGCTTGGGATGGATGTAGAGCGGCGACGCCAACTTTGCGCTCGCCGACTCGGTCAGCATGCCCGCGATGTTGTGGTGGTTGGTTATCCAGTGGAAACCGAGATGGCCCCAACCAGGGAACATCGCGTTATTGATGATACCGGTCTTGCCGGCCTCCTCGAGCTTGTAGGCCATGTGGGCGCCGTACCAAGACAGCTCGCGCCAGATCATCGGGTCTGGGTTTGGGTGCAACGGGTCGCAGTAGGGGGCAATTGCCAGGCGTGCCGTGTCGGTCATCATGTGGTGATGATCCTGGTATGCCTGCGGCTTCCAGTCGCGGAAAAGAATCTTGCCCATGTACTGCCCTTCCGGCATATTCAGCGCGTAAGCGTCGCGGTTGTTGTCGTGGCCAACGTACTTGTGATACAGCCAGGGTTGGTTGCAGCCTTCGTATTCCGTCCCCAACCACTTGTTGTACCAGTCGGTGAGCATGATCTCGCCGTCCGGGTTGAAGCACGGCACCATGAGGAAGATGACGTTATCCAGGATCAGCTTGGTCTCGGCGTCGTCCTTGGTCAGTAGATCGTAGGCGAGTTCCGGCGCGGTCTGCGTGCCGCCGATCTCGCTTGCGTGCAGGCTCATGCTCTGGCAGACGACGGCCTTGCCCTCGGCAACGAGCGCGTCAACCGCGGCGGCGTCAAGCCCACGCGGGTCAGCCAGCTTAAGGTTAATCTGCCGGTAGTGCTCAAGGTTGGCCAGGTTGGCCGCTGACGTAATGATCGCCAGCAAAAACGGGTTGCCCTCGGTGCTCGGCCCCATGTCGATGATGCGGATGCAGTCGGACTCGGTCGCCAACTGGCCAAAGTACTCGACGATCTTGTCCCAACGGGCCATCTTGCGGTCGGCGCCCATTGGGAAGCCAAAAAACTGTTCGGGCGAAGTTACCTTGCTCAACGAACCCACCTCCTTAGTGGGGCGAAATATGCCCCGGAAAACAAGGGGGGCAAGATGCCCCCCTTGCATTCTTCCAGATCAACTCCGTGACCTAGCTGCCAATCTTTAGCCAGGTGAAGAGCAGGAACTGAAGCCGACCGGTGAACAGCGAGATACGAGACATTACCGTGTTGCCAAAGGTGGCGCCAAAGGCGATCATCATGGCGTACTTGCCAAGGTCAATGATCGGCAAGGCCCACTTTTGCTGGAGGGTAAACACGAAGTACAACGTGGCAGACGCCGTCAGCACGACAAAGATGATGTTGTTGATCGAGTTAAGCGGCATCATTGTCGCGGCTACCTGCTGGGTCAACTGGGCTTTGATCGCGCCGTTCATTGCGACCGCGGCCAAGGTGCCAACGAGGAAGCCCATTGACGACCGGCTTGCCCACATGTACTTGCGTGACCACCGCGAGAAGAGCAAGAGACCCATGATCAAGGGGATGATCAGGATGTACTTGCCGGTCTGCGTCAGTGGCTTGATCGCGATGTCGACAACGTTCTGATAGCCGGTGACCGCAAGGTGACCCAGGGCGCAGCCTACGTAGATGTGCTCCACGAGGCGGAACCACGGATTTTCCTTCCACATCCAGCTAAATAGACCGAGTGTGAGAAAAGCAGCTAGCCATGTTCCCGTAGTAGCGCTCATCACATGTCACCCCCTACTTCTTCGCCGCAGCCTTGGCCTTGGCCTCGGCGCTCTTTTGCGCCTGGTAGCCAATGTTGCCAAGGATGACGAATAGAATGATCAGCGCGTGGCCCATGGACTGCGTATCCATAGCGGCTGCAGCGGAACCAGGCTTCTTCACCAGTACTTCATACTCTGCAGCGCCAGCCATACCGTAGATAAAGCCGACCATCTGGCCGGATTGGTACAGCGGTGCCATCGTTGACGCGCCGCTGGCGACGGTACCGGTCCAGAGTTGCAGGCCCGGCACCTGGCTCATTGGCCGCAACCACCAGTCGGCCGCGTCCGCTAGCTCAACGTACATGGTGAAATCGCCAGCTCCGTTAATCTCATTCCAGAGCGGCAGATCGCCCACCGGGGCGCCGGCGAGGTCATAGGTGTAGAGACCTTTGAAATCCTGCACCACTGACATGAATGCAGCTTCGCGTCCGGCGGTAAACGGCAGGGCGATGATGTTGACACCGTACTGGTACTCGGGATACTCGTCGAGGATAATATCGCGGATCCGCTCTTCATAGCGGTACGCACCCTCGATCATGTTGAGCATGACGATCTTGACGCCCTTCCGGGCGAGGTGATGGCCGATCGCGAGGGTCTGTGGCCACATCTCCGCCTCTTGGGTCGGGCTGTAGTCAATGCCGTAGAACACCAAATCACCGGGTTGCAGTGCGTCGATCGCGGCATATGAATCCCTGACTCGATCGGTGATGGGCAACGGCAACCCGATCGGGTTGAGCAACGGGTAGATCGCCGCGACGACCATGATCAAGTAGAGGATCCGGACGTCGATGCTATTGAGCTTTTGTATCATCGTCATGCACCCCCTACTCGCCGCCGCCGAGGTGGCCGCGCTCCAGGCCAACGATGACCCGGAACGAGTTGCCTACCATGGACAAGGCGCCGCCGATGACTACCGCGCGCATGCCGGCGCTAGTTGGGATGTTCCAGAGCCATGCCGAGATCTTTGGCGCAAACGGCATGAAGGCGGCAAAAGCGCCGACCTGGAGCATCATCAAGATTGCAGAAATCATCAGAACGGCAGCGTAGCTATTTTTGATACGGAAAGCCCGGTAAGCAGCTGAGGTAATGAAAAAGAACGTGGTAGCATACGACGTTGCAGCAACCGGGTTGTAGATGTAGTCATAAAGCCAACCGTAGGTAGTGCCACGGGTGGTCTGCGCAATACCGATGACCAGGAACAGTGCGAGCGTGCCCAACGTAAACGCGCTGTAGATGGCGGTCGGCGACTTCCGGGCGATGCGGCCCCAGTGCAGCTTGACGATACCGCCGATGCCCAGGGTCAAGGCAAATGCCGCCAGGATGACGTTCCACCGCAACAGCTCCGCGGCAAGTGTCTTCCAGGCGGGGATGTCAAAGTAGAACTGCGCGATGATGATGAACGCGGCAACAAAGGTTACGACGAGCGGAAGCTTTGATTTAATGAATTGCATGCCTGTTCACCACCTATTTCAGGATCATGGTCTTGAGGGCGGTGTTGCCGACTGTTGCCAGCAACGCCCCGACGACCATGAGTGCAACGAAGATTGAGGTGATCATGTCAGCAGCTACGACTGATCCGACACGAACAGGGGTTGGTTCCAGCTGAGCGGCAGCGGCAAACATTTCGGCGCCGATGAAGATGGCATCGCAACCAGCCGCGATAAACGGCAACTGGTGGGTGTTTGACGTGCCCATGACCTGGATGGCGTTGTAGCGAGCTGCCGCCTCAAGGCTAAGAATGGATTCATGGAAAAGGCTACCGATCATAAAGTTGCCAGCGACTTGCTCGCGGGAGATGGTGCCGATCATGGCGGGGTTGTGCGAACCGCCCCAGAAGCGAACATCCTCGGTATGCAGGGTCTCAAGCTTGCCCTGCTCGATATATGCCTTGCGGATAATCTCTTCCGTCATCGGCACTACTTCTGGCAGGTAGATGCTACAGATCATGCGGGTGTCATACTTGGCGCACAGGGTTGCGGCGTACTCGAGGAGGACGAAAGCGGCCAGGTACTGAGCATCAAACGCGCCCATGCCATAGCTCCAGTGGACGGGCTTGCCCATCTCAGTCGCACGGCCGATGGCTTCTTCCATCTTTGCCAGGGCCTCCAGCTTGCGAGCAGAAAACTTGCCGTCCGAGCGGAATTTAGCGCCGCTTACGTAGAACACCCCGATGAAGGCCACCAGGATCACCAGTTGAACATACAAACCTGGGTTCAAGACTCTTTTCCCTCCCTAGCCATACTCATATGTCGCGTTGGTTGGAGGATATAATCGATCAAGAATACTTTCGCCGCATCACTCCCTTCACTGATATCGCTCAGATTGGCCATCAACATGGCCTAGCTCGAATACACGAGCATTCGCCCGCCCTGCTGCCAATCCTTCTTACAATTACGGGACAGGAAGGACCTCCTGCATCGCTAGCTGCGGAAATGCCGGAAATAGACATCCGCTTGGCACTCCTGGGGCTGATTGCCACCTGCAACTTGCGGCTCGCGACCGCCCTAGGCCTGGCTCACGGGCTCTGCCGTCTGGTCCTTACGCGGCCCGCGATTGCGGCGGCGCGGCTTGCGCTTTCTCGTTGCCGCCGCGTCGGCGCTCGTCTTCTCAGCTTGAGCCTGTGGGGCTGGAGGCGGGCTCATCCGCCTAATCTCATCGCCGGCCCGTGGTTGCCGCGATCGCGCGTCACGCCTGAAACCGCCGCTGGCCCGGTCACGTCCACCACTGCCGCCATTGCGCCCACGTGGCCGCCCACGACCGCGGCGGTCGTCATAGGCCTCCGCCGGCACCTCAGCCCGCGGCGTCGCTTTGTCGGTGCGTTGCAGCACGACTAGGACGCGGCCGGCAGCGGTTTCAGCGTCGGCGATGGCCTCGTCAATCGCAAACCCCTGGTAAGCGCCAGCGAGCACGAAGTAACCATCTGCCGTCGCAAGATCGGTCAACTCCTGCAGAGAGTAGAGCCGTACCTCCGCCTCCTGCTCCCAGGCGCGCTGCCATCCGCGTTCCTCACCACGGAGGGTCAGGCGCTCAGTGGTCGTACGCGAGTCGGAGTCCCAGAGACCGATCAGCTCCCACCGGGCATCCACACGCACCTGGTCGCGGGATGCGGACCATTCCTCGGCCGGTGCTGTAGGCTGCCCGCCTGGCGGCACCAGGGTCAGGTCGATCACGTAGATGCCGCCCGGCTCAAGGTGGTGTGCGACCTGGCCAAAATGGCTCGCCGCCCGATCAATCGAGGTCAAATAGGAAAATGTATTGCGGAAACACGCGGCGGCGTCAAAGCGCCGGAAGAGGGAAAACTCCGCCATGTCCTTGAGGAAAAGCTCAACTGGCTGGCCAGATGCGCCAACTTTGGCACGGGCGTAGTCCAGCATGGGCCGCGACAGGTCGAGCCCAGCCACCGCGTAGCCCGCGCGGGCCAGGGCGAGGAGCATGTTGCCGGTGCCACAGCCCAGTTCGATGACCGAGTGCACCTGACGCCGGGCATGCTTGTCGATTGCCGCCGCAAAAAAACTCATCTCACGGACCGGATCCCAGTCAAATGCGATGTCGTAATAGCGTGGCTCGTCGTAAAAACGCTCGGTGGTCAACGTCTCAACCCGCCTTCGCCGTGCCCCGTAGCCTGTACCCCCAATGGCGGAAGCCACGGGTCGATCACGGCTTTGATCACTTTGCCTGCGGCGACATCGAGCAGCGCCTGCTCGGTACAATCCAGGCCGTACCGCTTGGTGACAAACCGCTCCCAGCGGTAACGGTCGCCGTGCTTGCCCATCACGAGGATCGCCTTGTAGAGATGGGAGAGGTCGGTCCCCCAGGTTGCCCGGAGCTCGATGTGCTTGCGATTGAAGTCCAGGTGTGGATTGAAGCACGTCTCGCCTGCGTCCGTGTATTGACCAGCGACGGCGTAGACCCCGGCATCGCGCGTCATGCGCATGCCCTCCGGCAGAGCGGCCGGGTTGCCCGACGCCTCAATGGTCACGTCCGCGCCACGGCCGCCGGTGAGCTGCAGGACGCGCTCCAGGCGCTCGGCCTCAGTGGTTAACGTGATATCCAGGGTCTCGTCCGCGCCCAGTGCCCTGCCCATCGCCAGGCGGATCGCCGGCGCGCCGATCAGGATGACCTGGACGGCCCCGGCGAGTTGCGCAAGGATCACCGCGTTGAGCCCGACCGGGCCGCTGCCCTGGACGACGACCGTATGTCCGAGCCGCACACCACCCCGCTCAACGGCATGAAACGCCGTCGGCAACCCGCACCCGCCGCCGATAAATCGCTCCGGCGACACGCTTGCCGGCAGCCGGATGATCTTGACGCCCGGCTTGAGGTAGATGTACTCACTCCAGCCGCCAAGCACGCCGTCAGCCAGACCGTAGGTAATACCGTACACTTTGCGCTCAGGACAGCGCGTGCTGGCCTTGGCGACGGTGCAAAACCAACAGCTACCGCAGGTACCGTGGACATCAAGGAAGGTGACCAGATCGCCGGCAGTAAGCGGGCGGCCGTCAACGTCGGCAGCGCTGCCTCCGACCTCGGCGACCTCACCGACGCTCACGTGACCGGGGATAATCGGATACGGCACGCCGGCAAGTCGCCCGTGCCAGATATGCACGTCCGTGCCACAGACCTCGCTGGCGATAGTGCGGAGTAGGACGGCGCCCGGCTCAAGCTCCGGCAGTGGTACGACGTCGTTGATCATTGAGGCGTTTGGCGCGGGCATTATTGCCACCTTGGCTGAAGTTATCTTGGACATCTCTTAGCTCCCCTCAACTGCTTGCGCGGGCACTTCGTTGGATGGCACGAGAGCACCTGCGGTCGGACACAGCGCGGCGAGTACGCAATCGGCGCAACGCGGAGCACGAGCGGTGCATGTCGCTCGACCATGCCTGACCATTCCCATGTGCAGATCATAGGTAGCGTCGGGCGGAACGTGCCGCATCAAGCGAGCCTGGATACGGTCAGCCGTCTCCCCGGGCCGCGCCCAACCAAGCCGGATCGATACCCGCTGCACATGCGTGTCGACGGGAAAAAGCGGCCATGCGTAGGCAAACAGCAGGGCGCACGCTGCGGTCTTGGGCCCGACGCCGCCATATTGCTGGAGCGTCGCGTATACTTCGGCCGGGGACAGAGCGGCAAGACTGTCGAGGCTCGGCTCGCCCTCCGCGTCCAACGGGACGGCGCGCAAGAGCTCGACAATGCGTGGCGCTTTTTGCTCCGCCAATCCGCCCATCCGGATCGCGTCCGCAATCGCGCCCGTGCCTGCGGCGAGCGCCACCGACCATTGGGGATACCTCTGTTTGAGTTGCCGGAACGCCCTTTGGCTGTTGCGGTCCGAGGTGTGTTGCGAGAGGATAGTCGCCACTAGCTCATCCAGCAGGCACCCGGACGGCTCGGGCGGCCCGATGTCGTATCGCTGCCGCAGCAATCCGGCGATCTCGCAAAAGCCGGCCGCGTCCGGTAGCCGGACCTCCGGGTCAGCACGCAATGTCATCGCCACCGTCAGGGAGCGCCGCCACCATACGTTTAAAGGCCTCGCCCCGCTGCTCAAAGTTGCTAAACTGGTCAAAGCTGGCGCACGCGGGAGACAAGAGCACCGTATCGCCTGGCCGGGCCAATCCCGCCGCCGTGGAAACCGCCGCGGCAAAATCACCCTCCACCGTGACGATCTCCGGCAGCGCGGAAGGCTGCGCAAATCCCGCGCTCGCAGCGGCGACGAGGCGCTCCGCGGCACGTCCCAGCGCGGTCTCGATCATGCCCGCGGTCTTGCCCTGCAAAACGACCTTGGCCACCCGGCCCGATGCAAAGATCTCATCCGCCAACCCGTCAAAGGCAATCCGCTTATCATACCCGCCAAGGATCAGCACGATCGGCCCAGACAGAGCTCGCAGGGCTGCAATCGTGCGGTCAGGCGCGGTGGCAATGCTGTCGTTGTAGTAGCGGACCCCCGCGACTTGCCGGACAAACTCCAGCCGGTGCTCAACGCCACGGAAGGTCCGGGAGACGGCACCGATCGCGCTCAGCGAGGCTCCGGCCAGCGCAGCAACCGTCGCCGCAGCCAGAAGGTTGTCCCAGTTGTGCTCTCCCGGCAGTTGGACTTCACCGGTATGGCAAAAGACGCCATCCGGCAGCCCAGGCCCCAAAGCGGCAAGCTGGAGGACCATCGCGTCGCCCTCGATGTAGGCGCCCCGCTCCAGCGCACCGCGCCGGCTGAACATGACCGGCGGCATGGCCTCAGGCCAGCGGGCCCGGCGCCCGGCATACTCAGCGGCCATCACCCTGGTCGTCTCGTTGTCGGCGCCAAAGACGCAACGCCCACAGGCCCCCTGATGCCGGTAAATGTTGCGTTTGGCGTCGACATAGTGCTCCATGGACGGGTGAATATCCAGGTGGTTGGGGTTGACGTTGAGCACCGCTGCGACCCAGGGGCTCACCGTCAGGTCCTGCAGCTGAAAGCTCGAAAGCTCAAGCACCACCAGATCCTGCGGTGTAATCTGGTCGACTTCCGCCAGCAGCGGGCGGCCGATGTTGCCGCCAACCCAGACCCCTGGCCTGGTCGCCTGGAGCATCAACCCCACCAAGGTCGTCGTTGTCGTCTTGCCGGCACTGCCGGTGATCCCGACGACCGGAGCAGGACACGCCGCCATCAGCAAACCAATCTCGCTCGTAAACACCGTACCACCCGTAGCCGCTGCCGCCAGCTCCGGTAGGTCGCGCCGCATGCCTGGCGTAAGTACCGCTATCTCCTGCCCCTGCAAGGCCCGTAGGTAGCCCGGCCCAAAAACGTACTCGACCGGCCCCGCGCCGAGCGCCGCGACCTGCGCGGCCATTGCCTCCGCAGGCTTGCGGTCGGCAGCCGTGACCTCTGCGCCACAACGCAACAGGTAGTTTACGGCGGCGAGGTTGGACAGCCCAAGGCCCAACACCGCGACGCGCCGGCCCCGCAGCTCCTCTGGACGCAAGGAGCCGGCCCATGGCTCAATCACCGCTGCCACCTCCCCGTCTACGGATACGTAATCGCCACTTGTCACTCCGGTCGAGCACAAAAGCGGCCCGGTCGGCTGTCGCGCCTGCACCGGGCCGCCAATCGTTGGGCCTATTTGGCTTCCTTGAGCAGTGCCTCCATCCGATCCATGCCCGTCGTAATCCGCTCCATCGACGTGGCATAGCTTAGCCGGATGTTGTTGGGGCTGCCAAACCCGGAGCCAGGCACAACCGCCACGTGACCATCGGTCAGGATCGACTCGACCAGATCCATGTCGCTGTTGATCTGCCGACCACGGATCGACTTGCCAAACAGGGCCGAGATGTCCGGGAACATGTAGAACGCCCCGGGCGGTTTGCGGATCTTGACGCCCGGCATCGCCGCGAGCCGCTCATACATGTAATCGCGGCGCTTTTTGAACTCCTGGACCATCGCATGCACAGTCTCCTGCGGCCCGTTGAGGGCCTCGACCGCCGCATATTGGGTGATCGAGCTGGTGTTGGTGTTCATGTGCTCCTGGATCCGGATCATCGCCGAGATGATGTCCTGCGGCCCCGCCGCATAGCCCAGCCGCCAACCAGTCATGGCGTAGGCCTTGGAGACGCCATTGGTCGTCACGGTGATGTTGTAGATCTCCGGGCTCAGGCTGGCGATGCTGACATGGCTGCCGCCGTCGTAAATCAGGTGCTCGTAGACCTCGTCGCTGACGATAAAGATGCCTTTTTCAAGGCAAACATCGGCGATCGCCTTGAGCTCCTCGCGTGTATAGGAGCAGCCGGTCGGATTATTTGGATAGTTGAGGAGCAGCGCCTTGCTCCGCGGCGTGCAGGCGGCGCGGAGCCGGGCGGGCGTCAGCTTGAAGTCCTCATCCTGAGAGGTTTCGACAAAAACGGGGGTGGCGTCACAAAGCTTGGCCATCTCGGTGTAGCTGACCCAGTAGGGCCCCGGGATGACGACCTCGTCGCCGGGTCCGACCAGGACTTGCAGCGCCAAGAAAAGCGCCTGTTTTGCGCCAACACAGGCCATCGTCTGGCCGACGGTGTACTCAAGGCCGTTTTCGCGCTTAAGCTTGGCGACAATCGCCTTGCGCAGATCAGGAATACCCGCGCTCGGCGTATATTTGGTAAACCCCTTTTGGATCGCCTCGATGCCCTTGGCGCCGATGTTGGCCGGAGTCGGGAAGTCAGGCTCGCCGACGCCAAAATTGACGACGTCGACTCCCTGTGCCCTCAACTCGTTGGCCTTGTTGTTGACCGCTAATGTCGCCGATGGCGCAATGGCCATGGCGCGCTCAGATAGTCTCCTGCTCACTTGGAAACCGGTCCCCTCCTTTATGCTGCCCGCGAATTACCTTGCACAATGCAGAAATTAGGCGTCCTTGCAGCCGACCTTGACGCCACGGTTGACGGCGATCTCGCCATCCTTAATGACCATCGCGATGTTTTCCAGCGGCTGCAGCACACGCACATCGGCCAATGGGTCACCGCTGACCAGCACGAGGTCCGCCAGCTTGCCCGCCTCAACCGTACCAACCTTGTCCAGCGTGCCCAACAGCTCTGCCGCAAGCCGGGTGGTGGCAATCAATGCCTGGCTCGGCGTCATGCCGGCCTCAACCATGAGCTCAAGCTCTTTGGCGTTTTTGCCGTGGAAGTTGAACGGCGTCGCCGCATCCGTGCCCATCGCGATCTTTACGCCGGCGGCCAGCGCCTTGCGGAAGCTCGCCAGGTGCGCCTCTTGGGCAAACTTGGCCTTACGGACTCCGTACTCGGGGATGCCCATCTTTTCGCCGTTAACTACGATGTTGTACACCGCGGCAAGCGTCGGCACCATAAACACGTCGTGCTTGATCATCATCTCAATGGCCTCGTCGTCCAGGTAAAAACCATGGTCGATCGAATTGATCCCGGCACGGATCGCGTTTTTGATCCCGAGGGTACCCTGCGCGTGCGCCAAGGTCTTGGCGCCCACGTTGTTGGCCTCCTCGATCGCGGCACGCATCTCCTCGACCGTCAACCCACGTGAGGTTGGCTCATCCTTTTCGGACATCACGCCGCCGGTGGCATGCAGCTTGATGCAGTCGGCGCCGTCGCGCAATTGCTCGCGGGCTGCCTTGCGTGCCTCATCAGGGCTGTCGACCACGTAGCGCCCAACAAAGACAATCTCCGGCGGATAAAAATGATCGCCGTGACCGCCTGTGATGGACAGGCCTTGGCCGCTGACCTGCAAACGCGGGCCGGGGACATAGCCGCCGTTGATCGCGTCACGCACTCCGATGCCCAGCAGGTGGCCCGCGCCGGCATCCCGTGCCGAAGTGAAACCAGCCTCGAGCAAATTGCGGGCGTTGATCGTTGAGGCAATTGCCTTAAGCGGTACGTTCATCTTCATGTTGCGCAGCTCATTGGGGTTGCCGTCGCCGGTGATGTGCAGGTGGGTGTCGATCAAGCCAGGCAAGATCGTCTTGCCACGCGCGTCGACGTACTGCGCGTCGGCCGGCAGTTGCATCTTGCCGACCGTGCCGATCGCCTCGATCTTGTTGCCATTGACCAGGACCGCCTGGTGATGCTTGGGCTCCGTGGTCACGCAGTCAATTAACGTGCCGTCGTAGATCACAGTGTATTTGCTCATCGTCTGCGCAGATCGCTCCTTTGGCCGGCAAGTGCGGACGCCTTGGGCCGGCGCCGATATCATCCGGTTTTCTTCTCTGCGCGTCCGGAGTTTGCCTGCCAACCGACGGCGGTAATCGGCGCTTTGGCTGGGTCCAAGCAGATGCAGGACTGCCAGGACGACCAGCGAAACAAGCCAACGCGGGACACCCGGCGTGACCGCGGACAGCGTTGAGGAGTTGCCACAACTGCCTGTCGCCGCGACCATCCGGCCGCACGGAAGCGGGGGTCCGCCCTTGGCAAACCAACGTGTGCGCATAGTTGTCGACAGCAGCGCCAGCCTGCCGGAAGAAATCATCCGCGACAATGAGATCGCGGTGGTGCCGATCGCCATCCAGATCGGGGACCGCACCTACGAGGAAGGCGTGGACCTGACAAAAGAGGAGTTCTACCGGGCCATTGAGGATGGGGCCAGACCGCTCACCTCGCAACCAGCCCCGGGCGCCTTCTACCGCGTCTACAAGGACCTGGTGGGCCAGGCGAGTACCATCATCTCGCTGCATCTGACCGGTCGGCACAGCGGAACTGTGCAGACCGCAAAACTGACGGTGGAGATGTTTCCGGATGCGGATATTGAGGTCGTCGACTCTCAGTTTACCAGCGCGGCACTGGGCCTGATGACCCTTGTCGCAGCCAAGGCCGCAAGACTCGGCCAGACCAAACAGGAAGTGCTGCAGGCAATCGACGATGCCCGCAGCCGGATCGCGGTGTACGTATGCGTGCCAACCCTCGAACACCTCAGGCGCAGTGGCCGCGTCTCCTTTGCCCAGGCGGCGCTAGGTGATCTGCTCTCTGTCAAACCGATCTTGACGATGCGGGATGGTTGGCTGCAGGTCGCCTGCAAGGTTAGGAGTTACCGGCGCGCGTTGGAGCGGGCGATTGACATGGCTGAGGAGCAGGTAGGTCGCGCTTCGGTCCAGGTGGCGATCGTGCACGCCAATGCTCCGCAGGCAGCGGAGGAGTTTCGGCGGCAAGTTGCCGGCAGACTCAATGTGGCAAGTTGGATGACCACCGACATCGGCAGCGCGCTCGCCGCCCATGGCGGACCAGGCATGCTGGGCCTTGCGTGCCTGCGGCTAGCGCCCTGACCTGACGGGAGCCCGTTCCTGGCCTACTCGTCGCGGTCGGCCATTAGGCCGTAGCGAGCAAGCTTTTCGTAAAAGCTCGAGCGCGGCAATCCCAGCAGCTTTGCCGTGCGCGAGCGGTTCTGGCCGGAAACACGCAGGGCCTCGATGATCACCCCACGCTCGACCTCTGCAACAATCTCATCCAAGGTCTTGCGGCCAACTGCCTCGGTCGGCACCCGACCGATGTGCTGGAGAGCCAGTGGCAGATGTCTGGCAGCAATGTCTTCCCGGTCACTCAGGACGTAAGCCCGCTCCAGAACGCTCTCAAGCTCCGCGACATTGCCGGGCCAGCTATAACGGAGCAGCACCTCAAAGGCGTCCGACGTTACGTGCTTGTTCCAGCCCTGATTGGCGTAAAGCTGGTTGAGCCGGCTCAAATGGTGGTCAACCAAGGCCCGCACGTCCTCCGGCCGGGTCCGCAGCGGCGGGATCTCGAGCCGGATGACGTTTAGCCGGTAGTAGAGATCTTCGCGAAACCGCCCCTGCCCTACCAGCGCGATCAGATCTTGCTGCGTTGACGCCATAAAACGCACCCTATAGCTGCTGGCGCCACCGTTCATGACCAGGCTGTCCCGCATTGCCTGATCCAGGCGCTCCTGCAGGTGCAGGGGCAACTCGCCGACACCATCGAGCAGCAGAGTGCCGCCCTCGGCGGCCTGTACTGCGCCTTGCCGGGCACCGGATCCACCGCCAGCACCGCCAAAAAGCTCTGTCTCCAGCAGCGACTCACTGGCGGAGAGGCAGTCCACGACAACCATTGGAGTTGACGAGCGGGCGCTTGCCTGGTGGATGGCTCTGGCAAAGCCCTCGACCTCCGTGCCAGGTTCACCCTGGATAACCACGGGCATGTCCGTCTGCGCAGCCCGGTTGGCCAGGACCCGCGCATCCCGGATCGCGCGTGAGCTGCCCTTGATGTCCGAAATGCTAAACCGTGAGCGCTCTACCCGCGGGGGCTCGGCGACTGGCAACAGCTCTTCATCCTGCGCCGTGGTCCGGCTGTCTATGCCGGGCAGCTTGGGCAGAATCTCGCGAAGCAAGCCGGTGTCCCGGCTGAGAAAGTGAGCCAGGATTGCGACAACGCGGCCGTCGGCAAAGACCGGCAGTTCCATGCGGACAAACGTCGAATCAGCGACGCAGAACTTCTGGGCTGAGCTCGGCATACCGGTGCGGGTGACGTTCTGCCATTGGGAGTCGCCGTAGAGAGTCGTTATCGGGTTGCCCAACACGTCGCGCGCCTTGACTTGGAAGATCCTCCGCGCTGCGGCGTTGATCCCGAGGATGCGGCCCGCCGGATCGTAAAGAAGTGCGCCGCCCGGCATGGTTTCCAGCAACGACAAAGCCATCGGCAGTGTCTCCGCCATACTGCGAGAGGCGGTCGGCATCGATGAGGCCTGGATGGCCAAAGGACGTAACCCCCAATAGGTATGGATATTCTACTTAGTACTTCGGCTCTGCGGGCCCCCGGCTTTAGCCTGGGGCGGCCGATCACTCAATCGGACCGGCCCGCAAGGCCTCCGACAGCGCCTCGATCACTGCTGCTAGACCTGAACACCTGCATCCGGCGGCGAGATTTGCTCGCTCGATCTCGCTGAACAACTCGCGACGATGCACGGACACCCGCGTCGGCGCGGCAACACCGAGACGTACCTGGTCGCCCCGGATGTCGATCACCGCCACCTCGATGTCGTCGCCGATAACAATGCTCTGGTTGCGTTTGCGCGTCAGCACCAGCACTTGGGGGACCTCACGCGCGTGCGGCGCCGACCGGATGGCTTGCCGAGTACTGCTTGCTGGCAAGGATCGCCTGCCGGCCTATCTTGGTCGTTGGATTGATGATCAGCGGTGCGCGCAGGTTGGCGGTCACAGCGCCCGCGCCGGCCGGCACGGTAAGGATGGCCAGTGCCATCAGCCCTACTTGCGACGATCCGGCCTGCAAGGTCATCAGATCCTCCCGGCTCAACTTCGGCCTGTATGGGGCAACGACGGTTTCGGCGAGAACGGCGGCAAAGGCCAGGTCCGGTCGGTCCAGACTGACCAGCCAATATAGCCACTCACAATCCGGCGGACGGTGCACGGCAAACCGTCGACAGTCCGCAAACCCCGGTAGTCCGGTGGGAAAGGTAAACACGTCCGGACCAGGGCCATGGCTGGCCTCGACGGTCATTTGATTTTGTCGGCCAGGATGCGACCCAGCATCTTTTCGGCGACATCGAGGGACGAGGGATCGTAATCGCCGTGCTCCACCGCGTCAATGACCTCGACAAGGCGTTCGGGCCGGACCTCTGGCATGGCCGCAATCATCTCGCAAATCTGCTTGATGCGGTCCACATCCTGTTTGGATGGCTTCGCGCTCTTCTTGCCGCCGACCAAGTGCAGGTGGGCCTTGCCGGCCGATTGGGCAGTCTCGTTTGGACGCAGAGCTTGCAGCACCTGCTCGATTTCAGTCCGCGACAGTTTCACAGGCGCGTCTCCCTTCGGCTATCGAGCCCAATCGGTGTTTGCCCGACGCATTTGGCGATGGACGGGGTGTCATGCCGGTGGTCCATCGCATAGTGACACAAATCGGCTTGCGCCTGCTCGTCGATATCACAAAACTCAATTGCGAAACCGCCGTTCGAGTCGCAGCGCAGAACCTCTGCCGTTGCCGTGACATGCCGCTGTGGCGGCAGGGCGATGGTCAGCGCCAGCAGATCACCGGGCACCGCCGCAAGGTCGGTGCAGCAAAAAGACAGACCGCCACCGGCGATGTTGGTCGTCTGGCCGGTCAAGAGGTGCAGCACCGCGTCGGCTGGCTCGCCTGGTCGCGGCAATCGCGCCACTCGCACCGGCATGGACAGCGCAATCCGCATATGTCGGCGGCGTTGCATCCGTTGCGCCTCGATCGGAAGGAGCACTGCAATTGATGGATCGTCCTGATCCAGTTCGTCGTGCAATTGAGCGATGACGCTCCCAAACTCACAACGGCTGCCGCCGTCACCAGTTGCCACGTAGACCGGGGTGCCGGCCGACAACCGGATCGCGGCTCCGTGCCGGTCATGCGCGACCAGATAGAGGTAACGCCGATCCGCCCCGTCGAGCCGGGCCTCGTAGTCCCCCGCGTTGGGACCGCTGACTACCGTCAGCCGTGCCGCACGTCCGCGACCAAGTGGGCGACCGTCGAATAGATTAGTCCGTATCACTTCGAGCTCGAATTCTGGCACGTAGCTCCCACCTCTGGCGTGAACTCTTCAAACCATATGTCGTATGCTGGCGCAGCAGGCAAAAGGCCGGGCGGCAAAACAACGTAAAAAAGCCGAGCGGCGGTCGGATGTGCTCGCGCTCCGACGCCGCTCGACCTGCCAATCCGCTCCGGCAACCCGGAGTCAGGTCATCTGACTACTCAGCCTTGACAAAGGCGCCCTTTGCCTGGCATTGCGGACACTTCTGCGGTTTGCACCGCGCGTCTTTTTCGTAACCGCACGCACTGCACTTCCAAACGGCCACTTACGTCTCACCTCCCGTGCGATCGGTCCGGCCCCATGGCCGGCGGTGCGGGTTTACTGCTCTAAGTCGTCTGTAGCAGGCGGACCAGGAGAGCCGCTCGCTCCGGCATAAACCTGAGGATCAGGTACTCATCGACGGCATGCCCTCCGTCGCCCACCGCCCCCATGCCGTCGAGCGTCGGCGTGCCAAGGGCAGCGGTAAAGTTACCGTCGCTGCCGCCCCCTGTACCGGCCTCGCCGAGCGCAAAGCCCATTTCTGCCGCAAATGTCCGTGCCCGCTCGAACATCGCCACGATTGCGGGCGTGCGCTCCATCGGCGGCCGGTTTAGGCCGCCGGATACCGTCAACGTTGCCGCGGGGTTGACGGGCTTGAGCCCCAACATCGCCTGGACAACCCGGTCGCCCTCCGCGGCGGAGGACACGCGACAATCGACCGATGCCTCAGCCAGCGCCGGCACGACATTTGACCGGGAGCCTCCACTGATAACGCCAACGTTGAGGGTCGTACCGACTGCATAGTCGGTCATCACCTGGATCGCGAGGACTTGGCGGGCCATCTCCTCGATCGCGTTTACCCCACGCTGGTGGTCGGCCCCGGCGTGGGCCGCCCTGCCTTGAACCTTGACCTTAAACATGCCGACGCCCTTGCGAAATGTCTTGATCATGCCCTCAGTGCTGACCGCTGGTTCAAGGACAAACGCCGCCTGGCTCTTGCGGGCCTCCGCCTCGATATGAGGCCGCGAGGTTGGGCTGCCGACTTCTTCGTCGGTGTTAAAGAGCAAGACCACCGGGCGCGCCGGACAGAGGTTGAGATCGTTGAATGCCTGCAGCGCCATCAGCGCCTGGGTGACGCCGCCCTTCATGTCCTCAACGCCGGGACCGTAGGCATTGCCCCCCTCGATCCGGAACGGCCGACGGCTAACCTCCCCAACCGGCCAGACCGTGTCGATGTGGCAAAGCACCAGGAGTTGGCCCTCCGGCGCCGGTCCACACCGCTCGGGCCAGTACCGGGCGAGCAGGTGGTCGCCGAAGTCGCGCTGGCTCAGGCGAGTCACCTCGCAGCCAAGCGAGACGAGCTTGCCGGCCAGGAAATCAACCAATTGGTCGGTTGCAGCCTTATCCAGGCTCGGGGACTCTCTCTCCACGATCGATTGGAGCAGTTGCTGGCAGTCGCTCTGGTGTTCATGCATGTAATTGAGGATCCGTTGTGCCGTCTCCACCGGGGACACCTCCATCGAAACCGCTTATGCCGACGTTGTTTCGCGTTGCGCCCGCCGTTTACCCTGCGTGCCCGCTGCCTTCCGATCGTATGCCATGGCCACGCAAACACGGAGGGAATCCGGGCTCTACACGCGAAAACCAGTGGACGGGAAGCGCGCTTCCCTCGTTTTTGTGTTCACATTACGGCGTGGTTCTTCCCAGGGGAGGGATTGTGTTGGCAGGCAAGATTACACTTAGCGTGATCAAGGCGGACGTAGGCGGTTTCGTCGGCCACTCCAGCGTGCACCCGGTCTTGATGGCAAAGGCGGCGGAGCGGATCGCCGCGGCCAAGCAGGCGGGCACCTTGGTCGATGGACATGTCAGCCACGTGGGCGACGACATCAACTTGATCATGACACACAAGCTCGGTGTCGACAGCGACTTGATCCACAAGCTGGCATGGGACACCTTCGTTGCGTGCACCGAGGAGGCCAAGTGCCTCAAGCTGTACGGCGCCGGTCAGGACCTTCTGGCTGACGCTTTTTCGGGCAATATCAAGGGGATGGGTCCCGGCGTTGCCGAGATGGAGTTTGAGGAGCGGCCCAGCGAGCCGGTCATCGTCTTCATGGCTGACAAGACCAGCCCCGGTGCGTGGAATCTGCCGCTGTACAAAGTCTTTGCCGACCCGTTCAACACGGCAGGGCTGGTCATCGACCCCAAGGTCCACGCTGGATTCACGTTTGAGGTGCTCGATCTCAAGGAGCACACAAGGATCCTTTTTAACTGCCCGGAGGAGCTCTACGACATGCTGGTCTTTATCGGCGCTCCCGGCCGGTACTGCATCAAGACAATCTGGTCGCGTGATAGTGGCATGATTGCCGCCGCATCCAGCACCCAGCGGCTCTCGTTGATCGCAGGCAAGTACGTCGGCAAGGACGACCCAGTCATGATTATCCGGTGCCAGAGCGGGCTGCCGGCCGTAGGCGAGGCCGTCGAGCCTTTTGCCAAGCCGCACCTTGTGCCGGGCTGGATGCGTGGATCCCACGTTGGCCCGTTGATGCCGTGCAGCGTCGCTGGGGCGACGCCGACCAGGTTTGATGGGCCGCCGCGTGTTGTCGCGCTCGGTTTCCAGATTGCCAACGGACAATTGGTTGGTCCGCAGGACATCTTTGCCGACGTGGCCTTTGACCGGGCCCGCCAGATCGCTAACGAAGTCGCGGACTATATGCGGTCGATGGGGCCGTTTGAGCCGCACCGCCTGCCGCTTGAGGACATGGAGTACACCACATTGCCGCAGGTGACGGAGCGCTTCAAGGACCGATTTGAGAAAGTCTAGCTAGCAGCCGGGGCTTGGCGGCCCCGAACGTCGAGAGGTAATCGCTGCACTCATCGCAGCAAGAGGAGCGCGGGGCGAGACTGCCCCGCGCTCCTTTTTTTGCGGCCGCCGTCAACCGCAACCTGTGATGCGCAGCGGCGACGTGTCTGGCGTGTCTACTGCTTGAGTTGATCGTCCTCTTCCAGGCCTAGATCGACGTCGACTGCCTCGGCAATGATCTTTTGGATGTCACCGAGCAGCCGCGACAGCGTGTACTCTGCCTGGAGAAAGGCAGCGATCACAGCGTGCGAGGCAAGGATCTCGGAAAGCCGCTCGAAGCGCTCTTCTTCTTCCGCGGCGATCTCCTGGCCCTGCAGGGCCTTGGCCTGCAGCTCGAATTGCCGCCGTCGGAAGTCGTGCAACATCTCCAGGCTGGATTTTTCGCCTTTAAGCCGGGCCGCCGCGAGCCGGAAGCTGACGTACTCAGGACTGGCCTGGATGCTCCTGGCCAGCCGGTGCGCATCATCGTAGACATTAACCTGGCTCATGCCAATCCTCCTCCGTAACCAAGCGGCAGCCGGACCGATCATCTCAGTCCGGCTGCCAGCATCATCAACTCGTTGCCATTCGCAGGTCGTCTGCGGCTAGAGGGTGCCGGCCTCCCGTTGGTTTGCGGCCGGCAGATGCTCCGCCGCCCAGCCGATGCCGAGCTCGAACAGGCGCTCGACGGTTGGCACGCCCTCGTCGTCCCATCCCATCATCCGATAGTAGGTGACGCGGGCCTTTTCGTATTCCTCGTGGCTGACCGAGACGCCCTTGAGCGGGCCGCTCTTAAACGGCTGGAAGAAGCGCTCGGTGAGCTTGTCGTCCTTGGCCGTCAGGCCCCGGCGCAGGTTGAACAGCCTGGCCAGGGTCATGGACCGCTCGCCGGCCTGAAGCAATTCAAAATGCGTGTTGTTCCAGCCGGTGACCGCTGTGACCAGGGCGTCAAACTGCTGCAGGTCCCAGGGCACAAACTGGCAGATCACGGCGCAGTTGTTTGCCGCGCGTAGGGCAACCTGGTAGCGGAGCAAGCGGACTTTTTCCGGCCCGAGGTAGCTCGCCTTCATCGGCTCAAGGATGCCCCAGCCCTTGACGCTGGTGACGTCCTTTTCATAGCCGGTGTCGTGCAGGTTATGGCAGTGATCCGCTCCAGTCGGCGACACGCCGTAACCAACGCCAAGGCCTTGCTTGAGGCGAGGCTCGTGCATGGGCACTTCCTGGCCCTTGACCTGGATCGCGTACTGCTCAGCGCCTTTGCCGATCCTCTTGGCCGCCCGCAGGCTGCCGTCGGCCAGCACATCGCCGAAACCGTCCCGGCGCGCGATCTTTTCGACCATCTTGAGCATGGCGTCGGCATTGCCAAACTCGAGCTGGATCCCGTCGGTGTCCTTGGTGGTGATCAGTCCGTGCTCAAAGCACTCCATCGCAAACGCAATCGTCACGCCCGTGCCGATGGTGTCCAGCGCATAGGCGTTGCAGAGCTCGTTTGCCTTGGCGATCGCCTCGAGATCATCGATGTAGCAGGTCGAGCCAAATGAGCCGAGGGTCTCATACTCGGGACCGCCATACCGGGGATCGACGTTGTGCGGCGGCCCGGTTTTTACGACGCGCTTGCAGTGGATCGGGCAGGCAAAGCAAGTATCCCGGTCGACGAGGATCTGTTCGGTCATGGTGGGACCGGAGATCTTCTCGGCACCCTCGAAGTGCCCCTGCAGGAAGTTGCGGGTCGGCAACCCACCGGAAGTATTGAGTGACATCAGGCCGTTGGCTGTCCCATGGTCGTGCAGCCCCTGGGATTTCTCCGCCCAGTGCTCAACCATCCAGCGGGCCAGTTCGCGCACCTTGTCGGGATCGGCCACCGGAACCTGCATCGTGCCCCGAGCAACAACTGCCTTGAGTCGCTTGGATCCCATCACCGCGCCGAGCCCGGTCCGCCCAGCATAGTGGGTCAGATCGTTGGCAACTGCGGATAACAGGACTTTGTTTTCGCCGGCGATCCCGCACTGCGCAACACGAATGCGTTTGTCGCCAAGCTCTTCCTGCAGGATGTCCTCAACTTCACCGGTGGTCTTGCCCCAGATCACCGACGCGTCACGTAGCTCGGCCTCGCCGTCCTTGACGTAGAGGTAGACCGGCTTGGGGGAGATGCCTTCGAAGACGATGCCGTCGACGCCAGCACGTTTGAGCTCGGCGCCAAAGAAGCCGCCGGCCTCGCCGTCGCCGTAGACGCCGGTCAACGGAGAAACCGCGCCAAAGCTGTTGCGTCCGGCCCCGCCAAAAGGCACGCCGGTCAGAATGCCGGGCGCGACGATGAACTTATTGTCCGGGCCGAGCGGGTCTACGTCGGCAGCGGTTTCCTTGAGTAGATAGTAGCCGATCATGCCGCGGCCGCCCCAATAGGTGCGGTACCACTCGTCCGAATGGGTATCGGTCGTTATCGTGCCATCAGTGAGGTTGACTCTGAGGATCTTGCCCCAATAGCCGTTTGCCATGAGCTACCCCCCAAACTTGTGATTTGCGTAGCGTACTGCCTAGCCGCCGCCGACGGGCGAGAAAATCATGACTTCATCGCCGGGCGAGGGCTCAGTTGCGACACCAGTCTTAACGCCGTTGAGTGCGACCATCCAGACCTCCACCGCAGGGATGCCGATCGCGGCAATCAGGTCGGCGATGGTCTCGCCGGGTGAGAGCGGCCAGTCAAACGAATAGCCTCGACCGCCCGCAAACCGGGAAAGCTCGCCGAACAACCGGATGCGGACAGACAGTATCTCCTTGGCCTCACACTGCTCGAGCAACACGCGCTCCCTCTCGCCGATATGCTAGATCAAACATAACTGGCGTAAACTGGGTTTCAGGCTTGGTTCGGCACTCAAACACTTCAACCCTGCAAAGCAGGCAGAGGCCACGCCCGCCGCCAGATCGGCTCCAACGGGGCTAAGCGGACGGCTTGGCCGCTGCCACGAAAATGCGCGGTGCCTCGCACGGCTCCTCCATCCCGTCGTCCATGTAGATGTAGGTCGCTCCCTCAGTATTCGAGAAGGCAGCGTGCCGGCCATCGTGGGCCATCGCGATGGAATTCATGCTCCCGGCAAACGGATCGACAAGCCGCTCAAGGTCGGCAAAGGCCTCGCGGCCCGCCGCCTCCAGCGACAGTCCCATCTTCATGTACAGCACAATGCTGCGGGCAGTGCCGCACCGGATGGCCATTTCGCCGCGACCGGTACAGGCCGCGGCACCATAGAGGTTGTCCGCGTAGTTGCCCGCCCCAATGACCGGCGAGTCGCCAAGCCGGCCGGGATATTTCCAGGCCCATCCGCTGGTGCTTACGGCACAGGCAATGTTGCCTTGCCCATCGCGGGCGATGAAGTTCACGGTCTCGTTTGGTTTCTCTGGATCCGCCGCGATTTTGACAAAGCGCCTGATGCTGTCCAGGTACTTTGCCCGCTGGCCGTAGACCTCGGGGACCTTGTCTTGCAGGATCTGTTCATAGACCCGCTTGGCCTCGTCGGTAAGCAAGTCCTTGCCGGCGAAACCGAGCTCGCGCGCAAACCGCGCTGCTCCCTCCCCAACGAGGAAGCAGTGCGGTAGCTCCTCCATTACCTTGCGCGCAACCGAGATCGCATGCTCATAGCCCTTGAGAGCGCCGACCGCTCCCGCGGCCAGCGTGGCGCCATCCATGATGCTGGCGTCGAGTTCGACTTCACCGAGTAGGTTGGGGTAGCCCGAATAGCCCACACTATGGTCGCCGGGGTTGGATTCGACCAACCGGACGCCTGCCTCAACTGCATCGAGGGCAGAGCCGCCCGCGCGGAGCACCGCTACCGCCTGGCGGATGCCGATCCGTCCATTGCTTGACGCGATGACGATCAGAGCATCTCACTCCCGTCCAACAGACTGGCCTGCTTAGAAGTACTGGCCCGTCACTACCTCGTCCTCGGGCGGGGCGGTGGCGGCATCAAAGACCAGCTTGCCGTCGATATAGACCCGCTCGCACTTGGTCAGGTTGGAGAACGGATGGCCGTCGAAGACGGCGATATCCGCATCCTTGCCCGGCTCAAGGCTGCCGATCCGGTCGGCAACGCCGATGATCTCCGCAGCGGTGATCGTGACGGCTTCAAAGGCGTGCTTTTCATCCATGCCGTACCGCATGGCTAGTCCAACGTGGACCGGCAACCATTTGGTCCCAAGTGCGGTATCCGCCTGGATCGAGACCTTAACGCCAGCCTTGGCGAGCAGACCAGGGTTGCGCATCGATACCTTCCAGAGCTCGTGTTTGGAATGATCCATCAGCAGCGGCCCAATCGTCGCCTGGACGTTGCGTGCGCCGAGGTAGTCGGCGATCAAGTATCCTTCGGTGCAGTGCTCGATCACGTAGTCGAGCCCAAACTCCTCGGCGATGTTGATTGCCGTCATGATGTCGTCGGCCCGGTGGCAGTGGATGCGCGCCTTCATCTCGCGCCGCAAGACCTTGCCCAGTGCCTCAAGCTTGAGGTTGCGATCTGGCAGCTTGGCCGGCTCGCCCTTTTCCTTGGCTTCGGCTTCGGCCCTGGCGATGTTGGTTGAGTAGTTCTGCGCCTCAACCAGCGCCTCACGCAGCACGGCGGCGTTGCCCATGCGGGTGGCCGGAAACTTCTTTTGCCCCTCGCCATAGACTCGCTTGGGGTTTTCACCCAAGGCCATCTTCATGCCCTCGGTGCCGGGGATGATCATCTCCTCGGCAGTGTCCCCCCGCAGCTTGATCACCATACCGGTGCCGCCGATCACATTGCCCGAGCCGGGCCCGGTGTAGACGCTGGTAACGCCGGCGCGCACCACCTGGGGGATCGCCGGGTCCTGCGGATTGAGCGCATCCCTGCCGCGCAGTTGCGCGGTATTGGGCGACGTCATCTCGTTGATGTCCTCGTTGGCCCACAACATTGGGTCGCCCCATAGCGAGATATGGCTATGCGCGTCGATCAGACCTGGCATAACCCACTTGCCGGTGGCGTCGACAACCTCGGCTCCCACCGGCACGGTCACGTCGCGTCCGACCGCCTTGATCTTGCCGCCATCAATGAGCACCGTGCCGCCTTCGATCGTGCCGTCGGTAATGGTGACGACCTTGCCACCACGAATCGCTATCATCTTGTCCAAGTCCCTCCCTGCTCAAGCTATCGTGCAAACGTTGGCGAAACCGCTTTGGCCTAAAAGAGCCTGGGTTGTCCGTCGGCGGTGCCGTATTTAGCCAGCTCAAACACCTTGACCCCGTCGATGATCACGGTTTCGGCGCGGGTGAAGTTGCTGAAAGGATGACCACTCCAAACGACGACATCGGCGTCCTTGCCGGCCTCGAGGGTGCCCATACGATCGGCGACACCGATGATCTCCGCGGCATTGATGGTGACGGCGCGGAAAGCTTCTTCTTCGGGCAGGCCGTGCCGGATGGCCAGGCCAACTTGCAGGGGCAGGAACTTGGTCGCCGACGAGGTGTCCGCCTGGATTGAGACCTTGATCCCTGCCTTGGCGAGGATACCGGGGTTTTCGAGCGTCGTGTCCCAGATCTCGTGCTTGGCCGGCCCCATCTGCAGCGGGCCGATCGTCGCCTCGATCTTTTTGGCGCCCAAAATCGCGGGGATCTTGTATCCCTCAGTGCAGTGCTCGATGACGTACCGGATGCCAAACTCCTCGGCGATGTTGATGGCGGTCAGGATGTCATCCGCCCGGTGCGCGTGGATACGGGCCTTGATCTCACCCTTGAGCACCCGTCCCAGGGCCTCGTGCTTGAGGTTGCGGTCGGGCAGCTTGACTGGCTTGTTGTCCTTGGCCGCCTCGGCCTCGGCCCGCTCGATCTTGGTCAGGTAGTTTTGCGCCTCCACCAACGCATTGCGCAACACAGCGGCGCTGCCCATGCGGGTGGACGGGAGCTTTTTCTGCCCCTCGCCGTAGACACGCTTGGGGTTCTCGCCCAGCGCCATCTTCATGCCCTCGGTGCCCGGGACGATCATCTCCTCGGCGGTGTTGCCGCGCAACTTGATCACCATGCCCGTGCCACCGATGACGTTTGCCGAGCCCGGCCCAGTGTATACGGCGGTCACGCCGCCTGCCACGACCTTGCGGATCCCGGGGTCCTGCGGGTTAAGCGAGTCCCTGCCGCGTACCTGCGCCGTATTTGGGTCGGTACGCTCGTTGCCGTCCGCCGTCGCCGGAAGCGAAGGCTCGCCGAAGACCGCGAGATGGCTGTGCGCGTCAATCAGCCCAGGCGTAACCCACTTACCGGTCGCATCGATGACCTCCGCGCCCGCCGGTATCTCAACGGCCGCGCCCACCGCGACGATCTTGCCGCCATCGATGAGCACCGTGCCGCCCTCGTGGATACCGTGGGCAATGGTAACGACTTTTCCTCCCTTGATCGCTAACATGCTGCTGCAACTCCTCCTCTGTAACTGCATCCCGCCGTCCTCCGGAAACCGCTTCCGGGCTCCCGTGCCGGCGGGCATTCTCGGAGGGTGACTTCAACCAGTGCCCGGGGACCTCCTGTGCCGGTGGGAAAGAGAGAGGAACCTGGCAGGGCCTGGGCGAAATGGCACCCCATCCTGCCGCACGAACTGACACCCTACGTGACGCTATCCATCCGGAGACCTTAGCCGATATTGTGGCCGAGCGGTTTCCAGATATGTGGGGAGGCTTGCGATGGACCTGCTTGATCGACTCCTTGGCCATGACGAGGCAACCACCAAAGCGCTATTGACGGCCTGTCTAACTCTGCCGGACGAGGACATGGACCGCGCGTTTGACGTTGGCTGGGGCTCACTGCGCGGCATCCTCAGCCACATGATCCGCAACGTCGAGATCTGGACAGATTTGATGCTGGGACGCCCAGCCCGCATCGTGCCCGGCCGGGACTCGCTGGCTGACCTGATGCGCCGGTTTGACCTTGGGTACGCCGAGTTTGCCGCGTTGGCTCGCTCCGTCGAGGCTAAAGACCAGCTTAACGACGTCTGGATTGACGTCCTCGATCGGCCGCCGACAACCAAGACCTTTGGCGGTGCCATTTTGCACGTAATCACCCACAATATGCACCACCGTGCCGGATTGCTGCACATCTTACGGCGACTGGGGGTATCCGGCCTGCCAGACGGCGATTTGATGGGCTGGGAGACCAGTATGCGTTCGGCGTCAAGCCAGCCGGGCGGGCGGACGACATAGAGGGTAGTACCCAACATCGACCTTGAGGGGGTATCCCAGGGACATGCGAAAGCTACTGATCGCGTTTTTGGTATTTGCCATGTTTGGCTCGGTGCTGCTGAGTACCGCAGCGACGGCGCATGCGGAGTCGATTGCGCTGTTCGAGATCGATCCGGTTATCATCCAGCCGTTGCCGATCATCACGATCGACCCGGCGCTGCTTAATCAAAAGACGCTGTATGCGTCGCCGGTATACCGGATGCGGATAATCAAGCCAGTGGGCTCGATCAGCCTCGACTACTTCCGGTACACGTCTTCTGAGGATGAGCGCACCTACCTCAAGACCTTGGGCTATGCTGACCACGGGATTATCGGCTATGTATCCAAAGCCTGGCTTCCCAACACCTACGCCTTGCGTCGCTGGACATATGCGGGACGGCTTGACTACCTTACCCTTAGCACCAACAGCTACACCTCCTACGGGTACGCTGCCTCTGGCGTCCTCGGCTACGCGATGGGGCCAGTCCTGCCAGCGCCGTCCGGCACACATAATCTCTATCGCTACTTCAGGCCGATCCCGCCCGGACTCAACACGGTCTGGACCAACCATCTCTTCACAACCAACACGACCTCACCGTACAGCGGATACATGGCGGGAGGCCTGACCTTCCGTCTGTGGTCCAGCGCGGTCGAGCTGCAAAAGATCACGGTTACGCCATTTGCCTCAGCTCTGACGGGCACGACGACGGCTCAGATCAAATGGACCAGGACGCGGTCGTCAGGTTTTGTCGACATCCTCTATTCGACCGACGGTGGGACCAACTACTCAACAATTGCCAGCAAGGTTGCCAACTCAGGCCAGTATGCCTGGACCGTGCCCAATGTCACAAGCGACAATTGCCACATCATGGTCCGGTGGACGGCGGACCCCACCAGACCCGCGTCGGCATGGGGCGTCGGTGCCAAGTTCACCATCAACCGCAACATGGTGTTTGCGCCGTTCCTCGACTTTTCGCTGGTCCCGCTGCTTGAATTCCCGCCCGCGGCTCCAACGGCCCTAACGGCGACGGCGGGAGATGCCACCCCGATGATCAAGCTGACCTGGACGGACAACTCACCTAATGAGGACGGCTTCCTTGTCCAGCGGATGGCTGAGGGCGGGACTTGGGCCGACCTGGCAACTACTGCGGCCAGCGTTACCGCACTCGATGACACCACGGTTACCGCGGGCGTCCTGTACTCCTATCAAGTCAAAGCGCTCGGCGCCGGCAGCGCGGCCGATTCAGCCTTTAGCGACGCAGCCCAGGCAATCTACTATTTGCCGGATACGCCGCCCGAGGATATGGTTCCCGAAACCCCCACCGCAACCGTCGAGCCGCCAACCAATCTAGAGGCGACCCAAATGCCCGGCGCCAACCGGCCCGTGCGCCTGACCTGGGACGCCAGTGCAAGCACTGTTCTCGGGTATGCCGTCGAGCGCCGCATCGACACGACCTGGGAGGAGATCGGCCGGCTGGATAATCCGGCGACGCTCACCTATACCGACACCGGAGTCGCCGACGAGTCAATCACTGAGGTCTCGTACCGCGTATTCGCGGTCGGAGAGCTCGCCGACTCGGTACCAACCGACCCGGAGACGCTGACACTGACGCCGGTAACGACGCCGGAGCCGACGCCGGCGACTAAGGTCATCCGGCTGCGCATCGGCAACACCGGCTATTCCGTCAATGGTACCAACGGCATGCTTGATGCCGCGCCGACGATCATGAATAGCCGTACCATGCTGCCGATCCGTGCGATCGTCGAGGGACTGGGCGGCACAATTGCCTGGGATCCCGGCGAGCGTCGGGTCACAGCGGTGCTCGGCGCCAACGAGGTGGCGGTGTGGATCGACAATCCGCTTGGCCGAGTCAACAGCGTCTATATGGCCATCGATCCAGAAAACTCCCTCGTCATGCCTGTGATCGTACCGCCAGGGCGGACCCTGCTGCCGGTTCGTTTCATTACCGAGAAGCTCGGGTGTGATGTGGACTGGAACGAGGAACTTCAGGAAGTCACGATCACCTACCCGGCAGTGACGCCCTAGCGGCTGGCGAGATTAAGACGGGAGCATTGAGCAGTAAGAGCGAGGAGGCCGCACCGGCTGGTGCGGCCTCCTCGCTCTCTACGAGTCCCCGACAGTCTTACGCTCGCGCCCTTGCTGGCCGCTAAATCCCCAACGCAACTCCCTCGCCGCGCGGATCGCTGGCTCCCTCAAGCACGTTACCCGGGTGGACGCGGATCAGTTGCGCCTCGCCGCCGCCAGCCCATGGGCCGACGACCTTGACGACATGCCCGCGCTGCTCGAGATCACCGCGTACAGCCGCTGCCATGCGTGACTCGACAAACAACTCAACCGGGGCATTAAGGCCCACAGGGTCAGTGCCCGGTGCGCTGCGCCAACGCGGTGCGGTCACCGACTCGGCCGCCGACATACCGAGGTCGATCAGGTTGGTCAGCACCTGCAAATTCCACTGCGGCTGGCCGTCGCCGCCCGGCGTATTGCCGACGCAGTATGGCTTGCCATCCCGGAGGACCAGGTAGGTGTTGAGCGTGTGCATAGTCTTTTTGCCCGGGGCGATCACATTGGGATGGCCCTCAAGCAAGGTAAAGCCGCGGCCGACGCGGTTGTTGAGCAGGATGCCCGTGTCGCCGGCGATCTCCTGGCTGCCAAACGCATTGCTTAGGCTGTGGATGAAGGAGACCATCATCCCGTTGCCGTCGACCGCGACGTGCGATGTCGTATCTCCTAATCCAAGATCCGCACCAGGCACCAGGCCGGCGGCCCGCTCAGGATTGATCGCTGCCCGCCGCCGTGCCGCAAACTCCTTGCTCATCAACTCATCCAACGGGAAGTCAACCATCCGTGGATCGCCCGCCCACCGGTTGCGGTCGGCAAAGGCCAGCTTTTTGGCCTCGACAAGGATGTGTGTACTGTACCCATCGGCCTGGGCAAGCCCACCGTCATTGCCCCCGGCCAGACGCGCAAGGTCAAATCCCTCGACCAGGTTGAGTTCCTCAAGCATGATCAGTCCCTGCGAGGGCGGTTTGGTCTGGTACACCTCGAAACCACCCCGGTACGTCACCCCAAGCGGCGGCTCATATATCTCGGTCGTGTGCTCGGCCCACTCGTCGCCCCGCCAGATGCCATCATGCTCGTTGGCGTACGTGAGGATGCGCTCGGCCAGGCGCCCGCGATAGAGGACGTCGGGCCCGTGCGCCGCGATTTCGCTTAGGCTGGCCGCCAGGTCGGGCTGCCGCAGCACATCACCGGCGCGTGGCGCGCGGCCATCTTTGAGGTAAACGCGGGCTGAGGACGGATAGCGCTTGAGGTTGGCTTCCGCCTGCGCGAAATGCGCGGCGAGCTTGGGCGTGATCACAAATCCGTTGAGCGCATAAGAGATGGCCGGTTGTGCCAGCTCCATGAAGGACCTGGTCCCCCACCGCTCAAGGATGTCAAAGTACGCACGCACGCCGCCGGGCGTCCCGACGGAGAGCATCCCGGTGCCCGGCACCGCGTCGTACCCGTGACTGCGAAACCACTCCGGCGACGCGCCCCACGGCGCAATACCGCTCCCATTGATGCCAAAGGTGCGTCCGGTCTTGGCATCGTGGATGATGGCAAACACATCGCCGCCAAGGCCGCACATCATGGGATAGGTAACGTTAAGGACCAGCGCTGCGGCGATCGTTGCGTCGACCGCATTGCCGCCATCGCGCATAACCGCAGCACCGATTGCTGCCGCGGTTGGCTGGGCGGCAGCAATCATGCCGCCTTTGGACCAGGCTTCCGGCATTGAGAATCCCCCTTGTTGACCGTCATCGACCAGCTGTGCTGATCAATGCGCCATTGGTCGAAGGAGGCGGTTTCCCCTGCCGCGTTACAAACCCGACAAAAATGCGGGGCTAAACCGCCCCGCCGATCACACCGTAGTCCCGGCCGATCTTCTCGAGCACGGACAGCGTTTGGTCGAGATCCTCCGGGGTGTGCGTTGCCATGATGCTCAGGCGCAGCCGCGAAACCCGCTTTGGCACTGCCGGATAGTAAACTGGATTGAGGAAGATGCCCTGTTCGTGGGCCTGCTTGCCCATATCCCGGGTCAGGATGTCGTCGCCGATGAGGATCGGCACAATCGCCGTCTGCGTCGGCCCGATGTCAAATCCCATGCGCCGCAAGTTGTCGTGCATATAGTGGATGTTGCGCCACAGCTGCGCCCGCAGCTCCGGCTCCTGCTCAATGACGTTGATTGCCTCGATCAGCGAGCCGATCACCGCCGGCGGTAGCGCAGTGCTAAACATGTATGAGCGCGCATAAAAACGGATGTAGGTCATGACCTCACGCGGGCCGGTGACAAAGCCGCCCACGCCGCCTAGGCCTTTGCTCAAGGTACCGGCGACGATGTCGATTTGGCCTTCCATGCCAAAGTGCTCGGGCGTCCCGCGTCCTGTGGCGCCGATCACGCCAGAAGCATGTGCCTCATCAATCATCACGCGCGCGCCATGACGATGCGCGATCTCGTTGACCTGCGGCAAGTCGGTGATGTCGCCATCCATGCTAAACACGCCGTCGACCACGACCAGCTTGCCCTGGTACTTGTCATCGCACTCGCTCAAGACGCGTTCGAGCGACTCCATGTTGTTGTGCTTGAAGGTCCGCAACTCGCCGCCCGAAAAGCGGCAGCCGTCAATCAGGCTGGCGTGGTTGAGGCGGTCGTTGAGCGCCACGTCGCCCTTGCGGATCAAGGCGGAGATGATGCCGACGTTGGACGAATAGCCGGACGAAAACACAACGCAGTCCTCACCGCTCTTAAACTCAGCCAACCGCACCTCAAGCTCCCGCAAGATGTCGAGGTAGCCGGCCAGCAACGGCACGCCGCCCGCGCCCGCGCCGTACTTGTCGTGCGCCTTGCGCCCAGCCTCGACGACGCGAGGATGTGTGGTCAGCCCAAGGTAGTTGTTGGACGCCATCTGGATCATCTCGCGGCGCGCGCCGGTCGCATCCTCGACCATAACCCGGTTGCTGTTGGCCCCCACGACGGTACGCAGGTAGGTATAGTGGCCCCGGTCGCGCACGTCCTCGACAAATCGCTGGAAGGTATGTGCCTTTGCGAAGATATCCTTGTCAGGTTGATCATAAAAATCGGCCAAGCTAAACTCACGCGAGTCCATTGGCTTGTCCGCTTGGTGCCCAGTGCTCGTCATCCAGGCGTCCCTCCATAGTCCTGGCGCATGCCTCCCGTCGCGCTGGCGATCCAGCCAAACCGCGCACGGGGCACGCGTGTGCACAATATTGTGTACATAGGACCTGGTCCCATTATAGACCGGCCACCTGGCCAGGGGAAGGATGCGTGGCTGTATCTGCGCCGGGAGTTTGTGGGGCTGGCGCGCGACATGCCGTGACGACCAGCGGAGTCATGGCAGAACAACCGCCGCTCGATCTGGCCGCGGCACGACAACGGCACGACGAGCGGGAGCGCGGCGAGCGAGGGTACGGCGGCATAGGTTAGCTCGGCTACCATATCCTGACACATTGCGTCGGCCGCCATGACCTATCGCTCGGCAACCCGTCAGGCAGCCTGACCCCAATACGGCAAGTCCCGGCAAGCTAACGTATTCTCGCCAGACATGTCCGCCCGCATAACATATCTTGCCAAAATGCGTCCGGCATTCGTACATTTCGCACATCAGCATCAGTATTCCGCCTGCTGCTGTCGCCGCCACACGCCCACCCGCGCAGCCATCGCCCTCGTCTCCACCGGAAACCGCCGCCGGCGCCACAAGATCCCGCTCTTTCCTGGCAGGAAATCCCAAGTCGCTCGCCAAACCTCCACCTTGGGTCGAGCAACGTTCGACCCGCCCCCTCACCCCCGGCAACGCAGCTCCCTGCATGCAAATCAGCCCAGTTGAGCCCGTCTAGCTCGGCAAACACAAGAGCAAGGAGGTGAATACCTAGTGATCAGGACGATTGCGATGTTGGACGCGGAGGGTAACCTTGACCTTGCCGCGCTGGGCCTGCCCTATCGGACAGGTGACACGATCGAGTACTTCATCGCGGGCGATTCGCTCGTAATGTGCCGCCTGAGGGGCAGCAGCCAGGCCCCGTCAGAGAGCGCGCCGCAGACACTGCCGCCCCGCATTCTGCAGTCTAACAGGGGTGATTCTCCTCACCGATGATTCGCACTTCAGGTTGCAGGTCAACCCCGTAGCGATCTCGCACCGTACGCCTGACGTGCTCTGCAACAGCGAGGACGTCCGCGGCGGTGGCGCCGCCAACGTTGACGATAAAGTTGGCATGTTTGGGGGAAACCTCGGCGCCGCCGACCCGGAAGCCCTTGAGGCCGCATCCCTCAATCAAGGGACCGGCGTAGCCTCCTGGCGGCCGCATAAAAAAGCTGCCCGCGCTCGGCCATTCCAGCGGTTGGCGCTCTCGCCGCCGCGCCGCCAACTCATCCATCCGGCGGCGGATCGCGCCAGGCTCGTCCGCACCAGGCAGCACCAATCGTGCCGCGACGACCGCCCACGGCCTGCCTTGCAGAGCGCTATGCCTATACCCATAGCCAAGCTCGCGGCGCGGGATCCTGGTTAGGCGCATCGCCGCACCGGCGCCGAGCCGTGCCGGATCCAGGTCCAGCACCTCGACCCAGTCCACCAGCGGGCCGACTTCGCCACCGTAGGCGCCGGCGTTCATCACGACGGCGCCTCCCAATCCACCCGGGATGCCTTCGGCAAACTCCAGCCCCGCCAGGCCAAGCCCGGCCGCCGCCTGGGACAGACAGCGCAACCTCACCCCACCGCCAGCGACGACCGCCCGGTCGGCCCGGTCCCAGTCGGTCGCGGCCATGCCTGGGCCAATGCGCACGACCAGCCCGCGCACCCCGCTGTCGCGCACCAGCACGTTGGTGCCCCAGCCGATCACGTGGTATGGCAGACCCGCGTCAGCCGCCGCCGAAACCGCCAGGTGCACATCCACCGGGCTCTCGGCCTCGACAAACAGGTCCGCCGGCCCGCCCACGCGGAACGACGTCAGGCCGGCCATGGGGACGTCCGCCTTAACCCGGCCTGCCAGCGCCGTGTCGGCGAGGCGCGCCAGCAGACGCGCGCATGCGTCGGCCGTCACTGCATCTACCAGCTGGCCAGTGCGACCATCGCGCGGAAGGCGCGGTAGCAGTCAAGATAATCGCAGCCCTGCCACGACACGGCGTTAGCGCCGACGCGATGGGCGCCAGGCATGACGGCGGCCACATCCGCCTGCAACGAACGGGCAAAGCGCAACTCCAACGTCACCGGCTTGGGCACCACCAGCGGTTGCGGCCGATGCTCCTTGACCAGCCGGACCGCGGTCGTGGCGGTGTCACGGATCATCGAGGCGGCGCGCGCCGGGTGCATCAAGCTGGCGGACACCTGCCCGATGGCATCCTTGACCGTCACGGTCCGCACGCCGGGAATGAGCTCGGATGCCTCGGCGGTCGCCTCGTTGTCGCCGGTAACCATGATCACCGGTACGCCGAAATGGCCGGCAAGCAGCGCGTTCATCCCGCATTCGCCGTACACCTGGCCGTTGATCCGGTACTCAAGCAGCGATCCGGTGTAGGTGTGGTTCATCACCCCGCGCGAGTGCGCCCGCGAATGGTATCCGACAAACATGGCAACGTCGCTGTCTTTGACATCCTGCATCATCGACAGTGGCTTGCCCGAGCCGGAGATCAGCCGCACCCGCTCGTCGAGGTCCTCTGCCAGGATGTTGCGCATACTGCCGTGCGCATCGTTGATGATGACCTCGTCCGCACCGCCGTCAAAGGCGCCGATCGCGGCCGCGTTGGCGTCCTGCGCCATCAGCTTGCGGGCCCGCTCGTACTGCGCACCGGCCTTGCTGCTCGTCTCTTCCCAGTCAATCAGCCCGCTGATGCCTTCCATGTCGCACGAAATGTAGACCCTGATGATCAACGCCCCCCATCAATCACCGGCCGCCGTAGCCGGGCCGCGCACCCTGCTCCGGAAAGATCGGGTTGGCCCAGGCCGTACGCCCGGCGTAGTCGATACAGACCGCCCGCACATAGGTCTCCTTGCCGGTCAGGACGTAGCGAGCTTCGGTGATCGGAATCGCCCCATCCCCGCCCGCCTCGATCACGGAGCCCAGCCAGCGGTCCGCGTAAAACACAATTTTGCGGCATGGCGAACACTCAAACACTGCCTGCAGCCGCCCGTTGGGCACCATCGGGGTTTGGGTGTCGCGCTCAATGGCAAACCGTCTGATCTCCGGCCCCTGCGTTGAGTAGAAATCGCCGCGCCGGATCGCCCGGATGATCGCAACCTGGGACAGCTCGCGTGCCCGCACCATCACCCAACCACCGCCGGCGTCCAGGGTGCGCCAATGGCAGTCATCCACGGCCAGGCCCCACATCCGTTTGCCACGCAGCAGCAGTTCATCCCAGTGCTGCTCGCTGTATCCTTTGGCCCGTTCGACCTGGCAGATGTTGTTGAAGACCTCTACGCCGATCGCACCCTGCAGGCTGCCCGTTTCTGCCGAGGTCAATCCGAGCCAGTATGGGTGCGCGTTGATCACGGTCGCGCCCGCCCCGACCAACTCGTCCAGGGTGCGCTGCGGTGACGACACCTGCATCCGCGAAACCACGTCGGACCGCTCCGGCTCAAATAGCGCCAACAGGTGATGAAACGCTGCCGACCGCTCATCGTAGGCGGTTATCTCCGCCCCCGCAATCATCATGATGTTGCTGTTGCGTGGCTCGTAGCGGGTAACCCGCCCGTGGTCTGTCAGTGCCAGGAAGTCGTACCCGCGGCCCGCATACCAATCCACCACCGCCGAAGGCGGCAACCGGCCGTCGGAACGGTCAGTGTGCGCATGGAGGTTGCCCTTGTACCAACGCAACTCAGGCAACGCCGCATCTGCCGTGCCGGCCACCGGACCATCTCCTTCGCCTCGCCAAGGGGTACGACGCCTCGGCATATTAGCTCTTGAGCAGCAATTTCCCTGTTTGCTCCAGTGTGCGGGCGGCCCCGAGCAGACGGCCGGTCCGCATCAACTCTGCGGCCTGCTCCGCCAGTGCGGCAACGGCGTCGCTGTGCGCCGGATCCGGCCAGACGCCGGGCAACTCCGTCCCGTCCTCCGCTTGCAAGACGGCCTCGGGCGCGTCACCGGCGACCGGGTGGTTACCCCAGGCCCAGATTGCCGCAATGCCGGCGCCGATGGCGCCACCGACATCAGCAACGACGTCGTCACCGACAAAGGCGGTTTCGGCGGCGCTGACCTCTAGTCTGACCAGGGCGGCGCGAAAGATCTGGGGCTTGGGCTTGCGCCAGCCGACCTCGGATGAGTAGACGACGGCATCGAGGTCGTCGGCGAGGCCGCGGACGCGCAAGTAGGCGTCCATCGCCTCGCGCGAAAAGGCGGTGTTCGACACAAGGCCGCGTTTGATGCCGGCGGCGTGCAGAGCGGCAAGCAGTTCGGGTACATCGGGCAGCACACGCTGGCGGGACATCCGCCACCGGACGTAGTTTTCTTCGAGCTCGGCGCGGGAGGCGACCAGGCCGGACGCCGCGGCAACCTCTGCCTGCAGCCGGGTAAACACCTCACCGGGAGGGGCTTCGCGGCCGGTGACCCAATGCTTGGCGGCAACCTCAGCCAGGGCCTCATTGACGGCCTGAACAAGCGGGCTGGCGTCAATCTCGGCGACCTGCGCGCGCTCGTCGGGCGAGAATTCGTCCGCGGTGCGCATCGAGCGGCGGCGAAGCCAAACCTCGAATTCCTTGGCGATCAGGTCGTCGCGCTCCGCGGGAGTCATCGGGTGGTTGTCGATCAGCGTATCGCCAAGATCAAAGAGTACGCATCGCCACATCGTGGACACCGCCTTTCGTCACGGTAAATCGGATAGGCAATCCGACGGGCCAGTGCTAGAATTGCGCCGAAGGGAGCCGATCCGAGACGTGCCAAGTGCTCTCGCCCGGCGGTGGCGGTCGTTTAACCCCAGCATCCGGGCGTTTTTTATGTTTGATCTGTGCTATCAACTGGCCCTGACCGTCTATGGCCTGTACTTTCCGCGCTACCTGCTCGCCCTTGGCTACGCCGAGGACACGCTCGGCTCCCTGATGGCCGTAGGCACCATCTGTGTCGCAATCTGCAGCATCTGGGCGGGCATGCTGTCCGACCGGATCGGCCGCCGTCGCAGCCTGTTGACCGGGATCAGTATCAGCAAGGCGGCTTTTTTGTTGCGCGGCTTTGTGGTCGCCTTGCCAGCCCTATATGGCTGCTACATCGTTGACGGTATGTTTATGACCATGTACGCGGCGGCCGGGACGCCGTTTATCTTTGAAAACACGCGGCCCGAGGAACGGATCCACGCCTTTAGCCTGCAGGGCATCATCTTGCGGGCGTCGGGCATCGTCGGCAACACGATCGGCGGCCTTTTGCCCCGTCTTGTGCTTGCCGCGGCACCAAATCTCGGCGAAATCGCTGTCTACCGCGTCATCTTCGTGCTTGCCGTTGGTCTGGCCTTCATTGGCGTGCGGCAGCTCTACCGGCTACCCGCTGACGGCCACGCCATGGAGCCGCGGGCACAGGCCCGGACCTCGGTCCCTTTCCGACAGCGGTTGCGGCTGCCGATCCAGGGGGCCGAGCTGTCGTTTATCATTAAGTACGCGGTGACCTCAAGCCTAGTTGCGTTTGGCGCGGGCCACCTGCTGCCGTTTATGAACACCTACCTGATCCGCACCTTTGCGGCCGGTCCCGAGGCGGTCGGGCTGGTGCTGTCTGCGGCGCAGTTTGCCACGATCCTGGGCATTTCCCTGGCTCCGGCCCTCGGCGAGCGCTACGGCATCATCCGGTCGGTCCTGGTCACCCGGGTGATGGCTCTGCCGCTGGTTCTCGCGATGGCGGTTTCGGGCAACATCTGGATCGCCGGCCTTGCCTACTCCATGCGCAATATGCTCCACCAGATGTCCGGGCCGCTGACGAGCACCTTTATGCTGTCCCATCTGAGCCGGACCACGCGCGCGACGGCCAACGGCCTGCTGCAGAGCTTTGAGAACACCGTCCGCGCCGTCGCCATGTTCTCCTCGGGCCTGATCATCACCAGGTACGGATATCCGCGCGCGTTTCAGGTCGCCCTTGTCGCCTACACCCTCTCCGCGCTGACGTTCTACCTTTTCTTTTACCGCCGGTCCTCGCTGGTCGGCGAGCGCGACGTCACCGAAACCGCTTAGGCGCATCTGCCGCGCATGACCCGACAATCCGCGATAAAATGGTGGGCGGAGGTGTTTTCTCTGAACACACGACCATTGCTCCTCGAACCGCTGCACTTTGCTGGCCTGACGCTTGCCAACCGTATCGTCATGCCGCCGATGGCCAACAACAAGGCGACGGCCGATGGCGAGGTAACGCCAGCCATCACCCAGCACTACATGCGGCACGCGGCAGGCGTCGGCCTCTTGATCGTTGAGCACTCATATATCACGCCGGTGGGTCGGGTCCATCCCAACCAGCTGGCGATCCATGGCGACCACACCCTGCCGGGCTTGACCGATTTGGCCGCGGCCATTCGCGCGGCCGGTCCGTGTAGCGCCATTCAGATCACGCACTGCGGCGGGCGTACGACGATCGAGGCGGCCGGCACAACGCCTGAGGCGCCCTCGCCCATCGCCCCGCCGCGCGGCAAGGTCACCCCTCGGCAACTGACGCTGGACGACCTGGCCCGCGTGCGAGACCAGTTCGTCGCCAGCGCACGTCGCGCCAAGCAGGCAGGATTTGACGCGATCGAGCTGCACGGGGCACACGGCTACCTGCTCAACCAGTTCTACTCGCCGCTGACCAACCAGCGCAACGACGCATACGGTGGATCGCGCGCCGGGCGGTTGCGGTTTCCGCTCGAAGTGGTCGATGCCGTCCGCGCCGCGGTTGGTCCGGACTACCCGGTCTTTTACCGGCTGGCCGGCGACGACATGGTGCCCGGTGGGATCACCCCGGACGCCGCCGCATACGCCGCCGCCGCCCTGCAAGAACACGGCATCGCGATGCTCGATCTCTCAGGCGGGCTTGGCGGCGCGCAGGGGCCGGGACCCGACCGCGAGGGTTACTTTGACTACCTCGGCCAGGCCGTAAAGCGAGTTGTGCAGATCCCGGTGATGGTTACGGGCGGTGTGCGTACCCCTGCGGGGGCGGAGCGCCTCCTACGGGAAACCGCCGCTGACCTGGTCGGCGTCGGGCGCGCACTGCTGGCCGACCCCGACTGGGCGGTCAAAGCCGCCGCAAGCCAGTAAGGGAGGTCGCAACATGCCGTATGAAGTGCGTCGTCCCAGCGACAAACTCGACGAAAAGCCCAAGCTGTCCAAACTCGGCCGTACGGTGATCGTCGTCGTCGCCGTGGTGGCCCTGGTCATCGTGGGTGCCGTTTATGCCTCGGTGCAGGCCAATCGCGCCAGAGACGAGTTAGCGCAGGCCGTGCTCGCAGCAATCGACCGCGCGGAGATCGTCTGTGCCAACGCTGCTAGTGCAGTAGGCGCAGGCGCGGCCGTAAACGACCAGCTGGCCGCCTACGGACGCGAGATCGACCAAAAGCGGTTGGTCGAGGACAAGGCGGCGGTCGCACAACAGATGCTAACCTACACAATTGGCGTTGTCGGCAGCAACCAGGCCCAGCTTGACGAGCTGCACGGAGCGGTCAATCGCATCGTGCTCGCCGTGCGCGAGTATGACGCGGCCAAATGAGCAAGCGAGAGGCGGGAGGACGATGAAGGGCTGGTTTCGGCTTCGCGGGGGCATCGCGCTCCTGCTGGCGCTCGTGCTGGTCATTCTTGTCGCACCGGCCGCCCATGCGCTTGAGCCGACCGATTCGTTTTACGTCAACGACTATGTGGGCGTCTTGAGCAGCCGGGATGCCGAGTACCTTGCCCAACGAGGGGCCAGCCTCCGGGCTGAGAATGGCGTGCAGATCGTCGTCGTCATCGTTGACAACTACATCGGCGACTCGTTTGAAAAGTACGTTAACCAGATCTACAACGACTTTGGCATCGGCTCCAAAGAATACAACGCCGGCGCCCTGCTGTTTATCGCCATGGATAGCGGCGACGTCCGGATCGAGGTCGGCGATGGCTTGAGCGGCCAGATCTCAGATTCCAAAGCCGGGCAGATCCTGGACCGGTATTTTATGCCCGACGCGGAGGCCGGCGACGTCGCGGCCGGGGTGTACAAGACCTACCTCCAATTGATCCAGGAAGGCAGCCGCTTGGACAACCCAGGTGAGGACCCGGGTGGCATTGGTGATACCGCGAGCCTGATCGTCGGCATCATCGGCATCCTGTTGATGATCGGCGCCCTGGTCGGGATCATCGTGCTGATCCGGCGCGCGGCCCGACGGCAACCGCCTGGACCGCCCTACGGCGGCGGGCAATCGCAGAGCTATCCGTACGGCCGCACAAGTGGCATGCCCTCGCAGCCCGTCCAGGGGCCGCCGACCCGGCCAAACACGGGTGGCCCCTTTTACCCCTACGGCGGCGCACCTGACTACCGTCTGCCCCGGCGGGTGTTCTTCCCGTTTGGCGGTGGCACCACCACGTACCCGTCCGGGCAGGGATCGAGCGGCAACCAGGACAACCAGCCGGATCAGCAACGACCCCGGTCATCCGGCGGCGGGGGTAAATCGGCGGGTGGCGGTACCTCGCGGTCCTTCCCAGCGACACCGGCGAGGAGGTCTAGCGGTTCGTCGGGACGAAGCTCCACACCACGTAGCACCCCGCGGAGTCCGTTTTCTGGTTCAAGTCGGCCAGGCGGGCTTTTTGGCGGTGGCGGCCGCTCAATCGGGGGCGGCGGCAGGTCTTTTGGCGGGGGTGCAAGCCGTGGTTTCAAGCGGTGATGATGACAACCATAACAACGGGTACACAATAAAGGAGGCAACCAAATGGGCAAGATGCTGGACAACTTCAGGGCATGGTGGAACTCTGTCGCTGATGCGCTCGGTGACCCCGGCAAGCTGGCTCAACTGTCGGTAGCTGACCTTGAGCGCGCGGTACGCAAGGCCAAAGAGGCTGCGGCCCCGGTTATCGGACGGCCCGAGGCCCTCGCGGACACGGTCAAAGACCTGGAAAAGACCGACGAAGAGCTGTCGGCGCGGATCATTGCGCTGCTCAATTCGGGACCCGAGGGCGAAGAAGCAGCACGCAAGTACGTCGGACGCCAGGTGGCCGTCCGCAAGCAACTCGCGGAGACCAAGGAGTCGCTTGCCGACGCAACAGCCGCTGCAGCCGAGTGGCACGACAAGATCCGGGTGCTCGAGCACGAACTCTACGCCCGTCGCAATGAGGCCAACCGCCTGCAGGCGGAGTACGAGGTTGCCCGGGCTGAGCAGCAACTTGGCCGGCAGTTGCAGACGGCCGATTCATTGGCCGATGCGGGATCGGACAAGTTCAACGCCGTCAAGGCTCGTGTCGAAAAGGAAAAGGCCAAAGCCGCCGGTTACTCGGCCATGTCCGGCCTGAGCGACCGCGCCAAGGAAGAAAAGCTCATCTCCCAGTACGAGACCGATGAGCTGATGAAGGAGTACATGGGCAAGGTCAAAAAGTAGGCGTCGCGGCAACGTCGCTGCAGACGATTTCTGACGATAGTTGCGGCTTGCCCGCAACTATCGTCGTTTTAGGGGTGATCGCGCGTGGGCAAGTTTGACCACATCATCGCCGCCGCCAAGGTCGCGCTGACGGACATCCACATGAAGTCAATCAACACCGGCGACTGGTACCTCAAGGTCAAGCCGTACATCGACGACCTCAACCGGCAACTGGCGATCCTCGAGGAAGACAAGTACGCTTCCCTGCTGGGCCGCGTTAAAGATGCGATGTACGACACCAGCGCCGACGCCGCCAAGAACGCAGCCGCGCGTAAGGCGGTCGACCTGACCTACCAGCTCAACCACTGCCTTCAGTGCAAGTGCATCACTTGCCCGCTCATCGACGAAAATTGCCGCTGTGAGGGCTGCCTCTACGGCTCGCACGTCGTGACTTGCCCCGGCGGCCTCGGCACTGAGACACGTCGCATCGATCCGGGAGTTGTCTTTGTCGACGGCATGCAGGCAACGCTTGCCGAATACGACCGCGAGACCAAGCAAACGGCGATTACTCTGATCGAGCGCAACGGCACGCAGCGCCGGTATCACTTCAATCTGCGGACGGGCGAAAAAAGCCCCTGGTAGCGAGGATGCCGGGCTGGTCGCGCCTCGGCAGCAGTGTCAGTCCCAGACGTATGCCGGGTTGATGACCGATATCGCGATGGACTATTATCCCGCGGGCAATAGGAACATGTCGTACCAGTACTGGTCCGCATCAAGAGTGCGGACGACGATTATGTCTCGGCTCACGGCAAACTCCATCTTCTCCGGGTCGCCATAGAGGTACCACCCAAAATTGGCTCCCCTGATCCACGCCTGTCGCTGTTGCGGCTCAATCTCGACCACGATGCCTGACTCATCTGTGAACGGGGCCTCTCTCCAGACCGTTGCGGCCTTACTGACACCGGACTCGGGTTCTAGCCAGGGGGCGCGGACCACTTCCTCGGTCTTGAGCAGGAAGCCTGTCTGTCGGTCGAAGGTCGCGACCCAGCATGGACTGCTCCCGTTACCCATGGCCATAAGCACCGCGCCGTCTGGGCCAAGAGCGAGTTCAGGCGCATCCCAACGATAGAGCGGCTGCGCAGGAAGGGCCTTCGACCAGTGTTTCTGCTCCGCCAAGGAGAACCCCAGTAGCCCATATTCCACCATGTCTCGGCCGTCATAGTGGGGATCAGGCACTTGCTTCAATCTCGCAATTAGCACTTGACCTTGGACGATTGCAGTTGCGGGCTTGTATCCGATGCCGTGGACGATTCTTGGCACAGCCCTGCGTACATACCCCGCCGGCCCGCGTCCCGAACCGACCCCATAGCCGCGTTCGAGCGCAAGCACCGGCCCGAACACCGAGGTTACTAGCATCAGCGAGAGGAATCCGAGCGCCGGAATCACTACCGCCCGCCTACGCAACGGTTGCAGATCTGCTTCGCTCAAGGAACGGCCGTAGGCAGCCGCAGCTCCCCATTCCAGGAGCACAAACCACAGCGAAGTCTTGATCGCCCCGCCCAGTGATGCGCCTGACATGAACTTCACATAGAACCCCTGCCGTATTGAGGCCAAGGCGACCACCAGATGCACCATGAAGATCAGTGGCAGCGCTGCCACACTGACGCCACGCCAGTCCTTGTCCGGCGCGTATACCAGAAAGGACACGGAGGCGATGCCACCCACGAGAGCCACCCAGAAGAGCAGGGCGGCCGCGGATTGAGGCAGACCCGGCACAGCCAGCAACAAGGCAAGTCCGCCAAGGAAGGCGCTATTGGCGAGACGCCTGACATCCATCGGCTCATCGAGCCACGCCCTGAGCTGCGAACGATGCTGCGTGGAGAACAGCCTCCCCTCGGGTGTCATGCACATCACCTCGTGCAATCTGGGCCCAAGCATTTCTTGTCCAATTCTTAGAGAGGGTCATTCGCCCTAAGCCGCACTGGTCCTATCTGGTAAACCCATTATCAGAAACTGTACGCCGGCATGACCTATCTCGCTGGCTCGACGTGAACTTCGGCCCGCCCCAAAGGGGTAGTCGCGCCAGAAGCCTCCCAATCAACGCAAGAGCCCCGAGACCAAAAGGCCTCGGAGCCAACTGCAAACGCTCAGTGTGTCACGCACGATCAATCCATCGGGTCCGGCCTACCTCCGCGCAAACCGCGTCTCTTGTCCGCCCCTGCCGCTGCGCAGCAAGATGTAAACAACCGCGACCGCCATCGCCGAAATGCCGGCAAGCGCCGCCATGCGCACCTCAGGATACATACCGGCAAAGCCGGCCGCGTCCGAGTGCTTGATCACGATGCCGGCATAGGCCCAGATGATCACCAGACCGTAGGCCGCGCACTGGTTGTGCAGGGCCGTAGCTAGGCCGATGACCAGGCCGGCAACGATCATCACAACGGCCCAGGTGGTTTCCGATAGGCCGAAACCGCTCCAGCCGGCACTGACCAACAGCGTCGTCACGTTGGCAATCGTCGCCACGGTAATCCATCCAAAGTAGACGCCGAACGGCAGCTTGACCAGCATCTTTTCCTGATTGGTTAAGCGCTCCCGGCGGATCGTCTGCATAATCATGATCAAGCAGACCAGGATCACCAGCATCAGGCCGAGCGAGAGCGCCAGCGATCGGTAATGCCAGGCAAAAATCCAGATCGAGTTGGCGACCGACGACAAGGCAAAGATGCCACTGACCCGGTTGAGCATCTCATGGTTGGCCGACCTTCCGCCGCCGGTGCGCCCTGGGCCCAACTGGTAGACTGAGTAGGCCAACAGCAGCAGATAGATCACGCCCCAGATGGCAAAGGTGAGACCGGTCGGAGCAAACAGGTTGGGGTACGAGTCAGAGACTTCGCCGGTCGTAATGCCGTTGATCGGCAGGATGTTGGCGAGCGCGTTGACCGTCACCATAACGACAAATGTGAGCGCCGCAAGCGCCCGGACCATACCGTTGCGTGCTGTCAAGATAGATTGCTCCCCTCTGTTGTCAGAGTACCGCTGGATATCCGACGCGCCAGATCGAGCACCCGACGCTCAATCTCAGCGATCACCGAGCGGAACTCATCATCACCCTTGCCGGTTGGATCAAGAAGGCCCCAATCCTCTTCGTGGCGGCTGGGTACATATGGGCATACAACGTCGCAGCCCATTTTGATCACGATGTCCACGCGCGGGATCTCCGTAATCAGCTTGGAGCGCTGGGTCAAAGACATATCGATGCCGTAAATCTCGCGCACAAGTCGTACGGCATCCTGGTTGATCTCCGAGCGGACCTCGGTACCGCCCGAGTAACTCTCAAAAACGTCGGCAGCCAGGTGCTTAGCCAGCGCCTCGGCGATCTGGCTGCGGCAAGAATTGTGGACACAGACAAAGGCGACTTTAGGTAACGGCAAGGACAATGCACATCCTCTCGTTGGCAGCAGGGGGCCCCATCAGCAATTGTCTCACTACCGCCTTACACAATACAATGGCAGCACAACAAAGGGGGAGCGTCAATGAGTCGAGGGCTCAAGCGGCGCGGGTTTGTGGTTGCCGGCACGGTCTCCCTGTCGTTTGGCCTGATCGGGCTATTTGTCCCGGTGTGGCCGACTACGCCCTTCTTGCTGCTCTCATCCTACTGCTATCTGCGTGGGTCTCCGCACATGCACCGTTGGCTGAGCAGCCATCCTATCTTTGGCCGGTATATCGACAACTACATGGTCCGCGGGGGCATCACACCCAGGGACCGCCTGGTAGCCACTACTTTTCTCTGGGCGGCGCTGATTGTGTCGATCTGCTTGTCCTCGAGCGCGCACTTGCGGCTACTGCTCATTGCCGTCGGAATCGGCGTCACCGTCCATCTCGCCCGCCTCAAGACCCTTGATTAAGGTCAGCTGGAGCCGCGATCCCAACGTTGGCATACTGACACACTCAAGCCGGCTGGCTTTGCATTGTGCAGCGGTCGCCCGCCTCGACCGCTGCGCCAAGGCAAGCAAATCCAAACGCTTAGCGCAGCAGTGGCCAACAAACGTAAATGTTCGTTGCGGGCGGGCGCCCGAGGGCGGTGTCCGCCCACCAGTTCCGCGGTCTGGGGCCATGACTGCGCAGCAGTGGCCAACAAACGTAAATGTTCGTTGTGGGCGAGCACCCTCAGGCGGTGACCGCCCACCAGTTCCGCGGTCTGGGGCCATGACTGCGCAGCAGTGGCCAACAAACGTAAATGTTCGTTGCGGGCGGGCACCTGTGGGCGGTGACCGCCCACCAGTTCCGCGGTCTGAGGCCATGACTGCGCAGCAGTGGCCAATCAAATCCAACCGTTCAGCACTGTGACAAACTCAAACCGTCGGGCTTTGCACTGTGCAGCGGTCAGCCGCCTCGACCGCTGCGCCATGGCAATCAAATCCAAACGTTCAGCACTGTGACAAACTCAAACCGCCAGGCTTTGCGCTGTGCAGCGGCCGACCGCCTCGACCGCTGCGCTATGGCAAGCAAATCCAAACGTTTAGCATAGTGACTAACCCAAACCGTCGGGCTCTGCGCTGTGCAGCGGTCGCCCGCCTCGACCGCTGCGCTATGGCCAACAAATCTAAACGTTTAGCACAGCGACAAACCCAAACCGCCAGGCTTTGCACTGTGCAGCGCTCGACCGCCTCGACCGCTGCGCTACGCACAACACACCCAAACCGCCAGCCTACGCTCACCCTCGCCCCCACCCCAGCTAGTCTTCGACCAGCTCCGCCAGCGCCTTGACCACAAGCGGATCAAACGACCGTCCTGCCTGCCCTTTGATCTGCGTCAGCGCCTCGCTCGCGCCAATCGGTGGCCCGGCAAATTCGGTGGTCAGCGCGTCAAACTGGTCCGCCACCCTGACGATGCGCGCCAGCAGCGGGATCTCTTCGCCCCGCAAGCCGGTTGGGTAGCCCGAGCCGTCCCAGTTTTCGCGATGGCAGAGGGCGATCTCTGCCAGATCGGCGGTCTCGTCAAAGAGGTTGAGGATGCGATAACCCACCATGGGGTGCTGCTCGAGTTTGAGCGTTTCTTCCCTGGTCAGAGGACTGCGCTTGTTGACCAGGTCGGCGTCGAGCACAGCCTTGCCGATGTCATGCAGGTAGCCGGCCTCGCGCAATCTCCTGACGTCAACCTCTTGCAGTTGGAGCTGGCGACCGATCCGTTCGCACATCAGGCTGACCGATTGCGAGTGAGCTGCATCGCGCGGGCTTTTGGCGTGCAGAGCGTCCATGATCGTTTTGATCATCTCGGTGCCGGTGGCTTTGCGGTTAACCGTCTTTTCGCGGTACATGGCGCTTTCGGCGCTAGCCATGGTCCGCTCGATTTCCTCGTCGGGCAAGGACTTGGTGTCGACGCCCATGGAAATGCTGGTGTTGATCAACGGCGCCTGCGTGGCAGCAAGCTCGCGTTTGATCCGGGCGACAACCTTGCCTGCTGCCGCCGCGCTAGTCCTTGGCAGGATGATGGCAAACTCGTCGCCCCCAACCCTGGCCACGACGTCGTTGTCCCGGCAGATCTGCCGCAATGCCGCCGCCGCTCGCTTAAGGAGCAGGTCGCCCGCCGCATGTCCCATAACATCATTGGTCAGCTTGAGCCCGTTGACGTCGCCAAAGACGATCGAAATCGGCAGGTTGCGCCGCGTGTCCAGGCGCACCAGCGCTTCTTCAAAATACGGCCGATTAAAGAGCCCAGTCAGCGAGTCGTGGTACGTGAGGTAGTTAATGTGTTCCTGCGCCCGCCGTCGCTCAGCATTATCCATGAACGAGATGACCGCGCCGATGACCACGCCGTCGCGGTATTGGGGATGTGAGCGATACTCAACTTCGATGCTGCTTCCATCCCGCCGCCAAAAGACCTCATCGTCCGCATGCGTGCCCTGGCGGGATGCCAGCGCCCGCAGGATCCGGCAGTCCTCGACCGCGATCGGCGACCCGTCGGCGTGGCTGTGATGTATCAGCGAGTGCATATTCCTGCCGACCAGTTGGTCCGGACTGTCGTAACCCAGCATCCGCGCCGCGCCCTGGTTGCAGAATGTACAGCGCCCCTCCGTGTCAATGCCGTAGACGCCCTCGGCCGTCGAGTCCAACAGCAACTGAAGGTTGTCCTTGCTGTCCTCCAACTGCGCCGTGCGGTCTCTCACCTTGGCTTCCAGGTCGTTGACGAGGGAGTGCATTGTGCCAGCCATCTGGTTGAAGGAGGCGGCGATCTCCCCGATTTCATCCTGCCGGTGGACAATCGCGCGCTCGGTGAGGTCGCCCTGCGAGAAGCGGTTGCTCGTCGCGATCAGGTCGTCGATCGGCCGCAGGTATACGCCCGTCAACCGGTTGTAGATGTATAGGGCAAGCAGGCTCGCAAATACCGCGAGCACCACACTCAATCGGAGGCTGTTCATGATCCCAGCGGTAAACAGGCTGCCCGGCACCGCCGTCACGATCACCCAGTCGAGACCGGCCTGGCGATAGTCAGTTGCTTTGACGTGCAAGGTGTCGTTTTGGTACGGCAGCCGAAACCGCCCATCCCCACCCTCGGCCACATGCAGGTCAAACGCATCCGCAATCGCCTGGTTGCCGATCTGACGGACGTCTAGGCGCTCCAAGGTACCGGACGCCGGCACCGCGAAATTGGGCTGCCCCAGGGAGTTGGCGATCAGATGGCCGGTGGCGCGCTCGGCAATCACCGCAATGCCGCCGCTTGAGTCCACGAGGCTGGTCAAGTAGCTGTCAATCCGCGAAAGGACGATGTGCGCCCCGAGCACTCCCTGCATCTTTCCACTGTCATCGATGACGGCGATCGCAGCCGAGACCGTGAGATCGTCGAGGACAAAGTGCTTATAGATCGGCGAAAAGACGGTTCCCGGGGCTGCCTTTGCCGCCATGTACCAATCCCGCGTCCGGGGGTCGAACTTGGCCGTCTGCAGCACCAATTCGCCTGCAGTCAAGTCGGCGGTGGTCGCGTAATACCACGTGCTGCCGCCGGTGCTTGTGTCGTTGATCATGATCTCGATTTCGTTGCGCTCGTTGCGGCGCGCTCCGTAGTAGGCACCGTCCTCCGTACCGTAGGAAAAGCTGTAAAGCGGCCCGCTATCGTGGCCAGTCAGGACGCCGGCAAAGAAACGCTCCCGCTCCACCTTGTCGAGCAGATTGACGACGCCGTTTTCGAGCATGATGTGGTTGGCCTCGCTGATATGCAGGGGGACCTGCAGGAAGGTGTCGATCTGGGCAAATGTCGCCGCGTTGAGATCGTCGGACATCCTGCTGGCAGTGTCGTCGCTCGATGCACTCCAGTTGCGGAAAGTGATGAACCCGATCACCGCGACGGTGGCAAGCATCATCACGGTAAAGGAGATGACAAAAATCATCTTGATCGAGAGATCTCGACTGCCGCGGCTGGTGTTCGCCATCTTCCCCGTCCTCACGCACGTCTAGTGACCAGGCACATTGCGGGCACTCATGCCTGCACTGTGCAGTCTCTTGACCAGCCGTGCCGCGGCAGGTGGACGAGTAGCTATCCAAGGCACATCCGGTGCTTACACTATACTATCGGGTTATGCTCTCACGGCAACAACGACAATCAGCCACTAGAATGGACGCAACGCCTTGATGCGCCCCACGAGCGAACCGATGTCCGCACTGATCGAATCACGCAGCGTCCGTTGCCCTTCGACAAACAGAATCTCGGTCGTCCGGGCCAAATGCACCTGAGCGGTGGCATCCATGTTGCGAAACGCCTTGATCGCGGCCAAAGCGGCCGCCAGTTTTTCTTTGTTGAGATCGCCGATGGTGCGCGCCCCGGTTGCCTCAACGACGTCAAACAGGGTGTCGACAAACTCTGCGCGCTGCTCCGCCGAAAGCCGGTTGAGCCAGGCGTGCAAGGTGCTCTGCAGATTGAGGCTGTGCCTGTTGAGCCCCTTGGCCCGGACAAACCTGGTCCCTAGCACGTCCCACGCAAACGGGTTGTGCTGCAACAAGCCGATCTCCCGACTGGCGACCACGCTATGCGTCACATCATGTTCGAGCAGCAAGCCGACCACCGAGGAGCGCGGGATAAGCACATGTAGCCGGTCCTTGATCCGTTGGTATCCGCGGCTCTCAATCACATCCGGCTGGAAACCAGGCCCGTCATTGCTGTAGGCGCCGCCAATCCGGTCTTGCAGATCATCCGGCGCATGGGCGGCGGCGTAGATCGCCAGGTTGCCCCCTTTGGAGTGTCCGCCCAGCCAAAGCGTCCCGTCCAGCCGGGCCGCGGCCTCCAACAAGTACTCGCGCGCCTGATGCTGCGCCGGCACCTCCATGAAGCTCATCTGGAAGTCTTCCTTCCAGCCAACAATGGAGGCATCCGTGCCGCGAAAAGACAGGAAGTGCTGGTCCGGGCCAAACGACAGGATCACCACGGCAAACTGCTTGGTTTGCTCCATGTCGGTCTGCGCCACATAGCCGCTCAACGTGACCTCACGGTAGCGCACGGTCGCGGCCGCTTGCGTCAGAAATTCAGGAACCCGCCGCGCAAAGGCGGTAATGGTTTCCGCGCGGCCACCCGGCCGTCGTTGGGCATACTCCTCGGCGGCCGCCGCCAAGGAAACCCCTTTCCCACCGATCGCGCCCGGAACGATCTCGGCAAAATCGATATACGACAGGACAGACAGGACCAGAGCGTCGATCTCGTTGAGCCCGTCAGCTGCAAAGCTCAGGTCGCCACGCCATGCGAGGTAGTCAAATGCATTGGCCATTGCCGGTACTCTCCGCTAATGCCCCGACGAGGGCAGATTGGTCTGCCGCGCAGGCTGATAACACTCAATAGCGCATCCCGTATTGCTGCTTTGCCAGTGCTGTATGCTCGGCGATGAAGTCCGTCTTGGCTTGCGTGTAACCGTCCCGATTGTGTTCATATCGGTGCCAAAGACTCAACTTGATTGCCTGGTACTCCTGTGCAACGTCGGGATGGTCAGTAAGGTAGTCCCTGAAGTACAGCTCATCGTTGTCGCCGGCGTACCTAAGATGCAGGTGGAACACTCTCTCCGCGAATCCCGCCTCGGTGTACCCCTTGTTGAACGACATCCTGCCTTCGCTCTGGCCCATGCAGGTGAAGCCACCGCAAGTCAACAGGTCCCTGATCGCCCGCATTTCGCATCCCAGGCGCACTTCGACGAGGATGTCGACAATCGGCTTTGCCCAGATCCCGGCAACCGCCGTGCTGCCGATGTGGCTGATGCGCACGACATCGTCCGGCGGCAACATGCGTTTAACCGCACTTGCCTCTTCAGCGTACCACGCCGCCCATTCAGTCCGGTGCGGCGTGAGGACGATCGGGAAAAGCGCCCACAGTTCTGCCAGGCTCATTTCTGAGAGCTTTTTGCCGGTCATGGGCTCCTCCGCAGAAACTAGGCTGATCGGACTGTCAGTTGGCCGTGGGATTCCCGCTGGCAGTAGTGTCGCCCACTTTGTCCAGCAGCACCACCGTCTCCACATGCGCCGTATGCGGGAACATATCCACGGGCTGCGCCTCGACCAGCTCGTACCCGCCGCTCGCCAGTTTGGCCAAATCACGGGCGAGCGTTGACGGCTCGCACGAGACATAAACGATCCGCTCCGGCATCATCGCCAGGGCCGCATGTATCACTTCGTTGTCGACGCCCTTGCGCGGCGGGTCAAGCACCAGCACTGTGGGCCGGACGCCGCGTTTGGCCAGGTCAGGCAGCACTTTTTCGGCGTCGCCGAGCACGAACTCAACGTTGCTGAGCCGGTTAAGCTTGGCGTTCACTTTGGCGTCTTCGACGGCCGCCGCGACGTTTTCGACACCGTAGACCTTGCCTGCCTTGCGCGCCAACAGCAGCGTGATCGTACCAATGCCGCAGTAGGCGTCGACGACCACATCGCTCGCCGTGACGTTGGCGTAAGCAAGCGCCAGGTCGTAGGTTACCTTTGCCTGCGCCGGGTTGGTCTGGGCAAAGGATTCCGCCGACAGCCGAAACCGCAACCCGCCCACGCGATCTTCGATCGTGGTTTCGCCAAGGAGCGGCCTGGTCACAGGGCCCAGGATCACATTGGTCCGCTCCTGGTTGATGTTTTGCACGATGCTGACCAGGCCGGGCACGCGGTTGGCGATCTCCTGGGCAACCTCCCGCTCGCGCGGCAAGGTGCGGGTGTTGGTGACCAGCGCGGCCATGCCCTGCCCTGTCTCGGCCGCGACCTTGGCCAGGATATGGCGCAGGACACCTTCGCCGGATCGCTCGTCGTACGCCGGCAGGGCGTGCCTGGCCGCCACTTTGAGCGTCTCGGTCATGATCTTGTTGTTGAGTGGGTGCTGCACGGGACACGTCTCGATTGGCACGAGATAGTGGCTGCCGGCGGCGTAAAAACCGGCGACGAGACGGCCGCGGCGCATGGCCACCGGAAACTGCGCCTTGTTGCGGAAGCTCCACGGGTTGGTCATGCCGAGGGCCGGCAGGACCTTAGGTGCTTCAAACTTGCCAATCCGCTCCAAAGCGTCCCGGACAGCATCGGTCTTGAGCACCAGTTGCTGGGCGTAGTCGATGTGCTGCAACTGGCACCCGCCGCAGGTGCCAAACACAGGACAGCCCGGCTGGACGCGCGACGGCGATTCCTTGCGCAACGACACCAGGCGGCCGATCAGCATGTCCCGCCGGGCCTCGGTCACCTCGGCGACTATCTCATCGCCGGGACAGGTGTAGGGCACAAAGACCGCAATGTCGTTGTGCCTGCCTACGCCGGCACCGTTATGGCCAAGGCCGGTAATCGTCAGGGCAATGCGGTCGCCGATGCGGGCACCGCCTGCGGGCGTAGCCTGTGCCGGCTGGCTACCACCCCGCGGACCCGTGCCCCGCTGCGCCTGACCGCGCCCACCGCCTGGTCGCCGGCCGGAGCCGCCGCCAGAGCCGCCGCCGGGTCGTCGCGCGCCACCTCCCGCACTCCCGCCCTGTCTGGTTTGGTTAGCCGCCATCGATCATTCTTCAGCTCCCCACGCGGCGCAGCCGCACAACTAAGGTGTCACCGTCAACATCCATGGTCGCGTGGTAAGTCGCCGCATCGTCCGCTGACGGCCCCACCACGTCGGCAGGGCTACCGACCACAAACGTGTCAGCCAACACCTCACGCGCCACCTGAGCCCCGTGCACCGCCAAGGCCTGCCGCAGAGCGCCATCCGCACCTAGCTGCGCCTCAATCCGGTCGGCGACGGCAAACCCGGCTTCCTTGCGGGCGCGCTGGATCCGGTTGACGACCTCACGCGCGAGCCCTTCCCAAAGCAACTCCTCCGAAACCACCGTGGACAACGCGACCTGCACCCCGCCGTCTCGTTCGACGGCGAAGCCCTCGCGCTCCTGGCTACGGACGAGGATGTCCGCCGGGGCGAGCTCGACCTCGGCCGCCTCCGCACTGTCGCCGCCCGCCGTCAGATTGACCACCACCGGCTGACCGGCGGCGACGCGTGCCGCGACGGCCCCCGGCTCAAGCGCCGCGAGCGCCTTGGCGGCCAGCGGAGTCTGCCGGCCCAGCTTGGGGCCAACCGACTCAAAGTTGAGGCGGATGACGTACGAAACATAGCTGCCCGCCTGGTCGTCATAACGGACCTGTTTGACGTTCAGTTCGTCCAGCAGCAGGGATTCGGTCGCCGGACCAAGCTTGGCCCCGGAAACCACCAGCTCAGGCAACGGCTGGCGCGTCCGGATCTTGACCCGGTTGCGCGCCGCGCGGGCGAGACTGACGACACGACGGCAGGTGGCCATCTCGGTTTCGAGGGCGGGATCGGCAACCCCGGCCATCGCGACCGGATAGTCGCAAAGGTGCACGCTCTCCGGCTCGCCCGGCTGGCGCAGGTCCTGGTAGATCGCCTCGGTGATAAACGGCACAAACGGGGCCAGCAGCTTGACGACCGTGCCGAGCGCCTCATACAGAGTCCAGTGGGCGGCGACTTTGTCCTGGTCGTCCTCGGCCTTCCAGTAGCGCTTGCGGCCACGCCGGACGTACCAGTTGGACATGTCGTCGACCAGGTCCGCCAGGAGCCGGGCCGAGCCGGTGGCGTCAAACGCGTCCATCCGCCCGCGCACATCGGCAGTCACCGTTGCCAGGCGCGACAACATCCAGCGGTCCAACGCCGGCCGTTGCGCCGGATCAGGCGCACCGCCCGCCGCCGGGTCAAACCCGTCGATGCTGGCATAGAGCATAAAGAACGTATAGACGTTCCAGAGAGTGTCGAGCACCTGGTTTTGGCCGTCGGTCACGGCGCCCGGATCGACGCGTTTTTGGGTCCACGGCGGGCTGCCGGCAAAGATAAACCAGCGCAGCGCATCCGCCCCCTGCTTGTCAAAGAAGGAGTTGGGCGACGGCGCGTTGCCGCGCGACTTGGACATCTTGAGGCCTTCGGCGTCAACCACGTGCTCAGTGCAGAGGCACGTCAGGTAGGCCGGGCTGTCAAAGATGATCGACGCAATCGCGTGCAGCGAGTAAAACCAGCCACGCGTCTGGTCGATCGCCTCACAGATGTAGTCCGCCGGAAACATCCGCTCGAACGTCTCGCGGTTTTCGAACGGGAAGTGGTATTGCGCAAACGGCATCGAGCCGGATTCGAACCAGCAGTCGATGACGTGGGGCACACGCGTCATCGTCCCGCCGCACTTGGGGCACCGGAGCTTGATCTCGTCGACAAACGGCCGGTGCGGGTCAAACGGGTCGGCGAGCGGCTTGGTCGCGCGCTCCGCCAACTCGGCAAAGCTGCCGATGCAATGCTGGGTACCGCACCCTTCGGTGTCGCAGGTCCAGATCGGCAGCGGCGAGCCCCAGTAGCGTTCGCGGGACAGGTTCCAGTCGACCAGGTTGTCCAGGAAGTTGCCAAACCGGCCGTCCTTGAGATGCCCCGGCAGCCAGTTGATTTTTTGGTTGTACTCGATGAGCTGCTCTTTGTGCGCCGTCGTCCGGACAAACCAGGACTCGCGCGCATAGTAGAGCAGCGGCGAATCGCACCGCCAGCAGAACGGATAGGTATGCTCATACCTGTCCGCACGCAGCAGCAGGCCGCGCCGCTTGAGGTCCTCGGTGATTGACGGGTCGGCGTCCTTGACAAACTGGCCCTGCCAATCGCCGACCGCGGCGGTAAACTGGCCCGCCGTGTCGATCGGCTGAAAGAACGGGAGCTTATACCGCACGCCCATCGTGTAGTCGTCCTCGCCGAACGCCGGCGCCATGTGCACAATACCGGTGCCCTCATCCAGGGCGACAAAATCGGCCGGCAGGACGGTCCATGCGTTTGGCCCTGGCGCCACATCCGCCGCGGCGATAAACCCAAACGGCGGCGTGTACTTCTGGCCCAGCAACGCGCTGCCCGGAAACTCCGCCACCACCGTATACAAGTCGCCAGCATCGGCGCCAAACACGTTGGCAAGGCAGCCCTTGCCCAGGACCATCCGCTCGCGGTCATCCTGGTGCCGGAGTTCCACCAAGACGTAGGTTTCCGCCGGATTAATCGCGACCGCCGCATTGGACGGCAAGGTCCACGGTGTCGTCGTCCAGATCAGGAGCGAAGTCGGCACATCCACACGCGCGCCAAATAGCTCGCCAACCGGCAGCCGTACGTACACCGACGGGTCCTCTGCCTGCGCATATCCCTGCGCAACTTCGTGGCTGCTCAGCGAAGTGCCACACCGCGGGCAATAGGGCACGATCTTGTGGCCGCGATAGAGCAGGCCGCGATCCCACAGTTGCCGCAGCGCCCACCACACCGACTCGATGTAGTCGTTGGTGTAGGTGACGTATGCGTCGTCAAGGCCAACCCAATAGCCCAGCCGCCGGGTGCTCTCTTCCCAATCGGCCAGGTAGCGCCAGACGCTCTCCTTGGACTTGGCGTTAAACTCGGCGATGCCGTATTCCTCAATCGCCGGCTTGCCTGAGATGCCGAGCTGCTTTTCGACCTCCAGCTCGACCGGCAGGCCGTGCGTGTCCCAACCACCCTTGCGTGGCACCTGGAAACCGCTCATCGTCCGATAGCGCGGGAACAAATCCTTTAGCGCGCGCGCCAGCATGTGCCCGACGTGTGGCTGGCCGTTGGCCGTCGGCGGGCCCTCGTAAAACCGGAACAGCGGCGCCCCCTCGCGGTTGGCGATCGACTTTTGAAAGATGTCTTGCTGCTCCCAATACCGCAAGATCCGGGCTTCGAGCTCCGGATACGCTACTTTGGCTTGCACCGGCTTGAACAATTGGACCCCTCCCACAACTGGGCCGCGCCACGCGCTGACACCCCGGTCGATGACGTCATCCTGTTGACACAAAAAAGCCCGCCCCGTAAAGGGGCGGGACATGCGCCCGCGGTACCACCCTTGTCGCGCCGGAGACGGTTGACGCTGCTGCGATCTCCATCGCGGCGGCGTCCGGCCAGGCCGGCGCACTTGGTTGCCCGCTATCGGTGGCACTCCGTCCCGCCCTACTTGGCCCGGCGCGCCACGTCGCGCGCACCGGTGTCCGTTGGAACAAGAACCTTTGGGGCGATATCGCCCGGCCGCCATCCGCCGCCGGCTCCCACCATGCTGCCCGGCTCTCTGTTGGCCCGCGGCCGGCCGACCTGTCCCCAGCATCGGCGCTGCCTATTTGCCTGCTACACGCGCTGTCATCAGCCAGCGGTTACCGCTAATCTTACCATGCACCAGAGGCGAGGGTCAAACGGGGATGGGCGTCTGCCTGCAGGCGGTACGGACACGAAAAACATTCAGGTTTGTTGGCCACGGCTGCGCAGTCATAGCCTCAGACCGCGGAACTGGTGGGCGGTAAGCGCCCGCGGGTGCACGCCCGCAACGAACATTTGCGTTTGTTGGCCACTGCTGCGCAGTCATGGCCTCAGACCGCGGAACTGGCGGTCCGACCCCAGTTGATTGGACACTAGATGCGCAATTGCGCTCTTGGCAACAGGCCGTCCTGGGTGGCCTGGTAG
>ENA-OSEO01000297-OSEO01000297.1-sediment-metagenome-genome-assembly--contig:-NODE-297-length-138696-cov-8.462483_pt1 | contig 138696 bp, 108 predicted proteins | sample MGYA00237883_ERZ534232 | MGnify/ENA metagenome assembly ERZ534232
CGTGCTATTGCTCTCGGACTGGATCATACTGATTTTATTGCTGCAATGGCTCCTAAACCTGTTATTTTACTTGGTCAGGAGAAGGACTATTTTGATGCCAGGGGACTTGAAAAATCATTCGACAGACTTAAAAAATTGTACAAACTTCTTGGTGCGGAAGAAAATATACAACTTTATATAGGTCCGGATTACCATGGATACTCACAGCTTAACCGTGAAGCTATGTATGGCATGTTCAATAAGGTTACCAAAGTGTCTGAGGGAAGTAAAGAGCCTGTAATTGTCCTGGAAAAAGATGAAACCCTCTGGTGCACTGAAAAGGGTCAGGTTGGAGAATTCAAAAGACGGAATATATTTTCATATACAAAGGAAAAATCTGTTGAACTAAAAAATAAGAGAGGTACGCTAAGTGGAGATACACTCAAAAAGGCTGTCACCGAAGGTCTGCGGCTTCCTGATTATTCCGGTGTACCGCACTTCCGTATCTTACGACCAGTAAGTAACCGCAATTATCCAAAAAATTTCTTTGGTAATTATCTTGTAGAAACAGAGCCGGGGATTCAGATCAACCTTTACCGGCTTGACGATGACAGGCTGCTTTCCCGGCCACCGGTTGGTTTGAAAAAAGCTGTATTGTATGTGTCTCATCTATCTGCTGATGAAGAGCTGAGACAGGAAAAATTTCTGCATGAGATAATAAGCAGTGAGTCTGATTCGGCAATCTTTGCATGCGATGTACGTGGAATAGGGGAGTCCAGGCCAAATACTTGTGGTGATAACTTTTTTTATCCTTACGGAAATGACTATTTCTATGCCGGACATAGTATGATGTTTGACTATCCGTATGCCGGACAAAAAACATTTGATATATTAAGCATATTAAATCTGCTTAAATCATATGGCCATGATGAGATACACCTTGTTGGAAACGGCAGGGGCAGCATTCCTGCCACATTCGCCGCACTGTTGTCAGGATCAGTTACGAGGGTTACTCTTAAAAATGCTCTGAACAGCTATAGTGATATGGCTGAAAGCGAAGAATACGACTGTCCGTTTTCCTCCATTATCCCGGATGTCCTGAAATACTTTGATCTGCCCGACTGCTACAAGGCGCTTGAAGGTAAAAATATCAGTATAAGTTATCAGGTCTAGATAAATTCAAGGTCTCTCTCATCTATGTTTATGCCGGGTCCGGGATGGTCCTGTGAACAGACTTTGCCTGTCGGTTTGTGCCTTTAGTGCATTTGGATTCAGTTGTTCCTGTTGTTAAAAGTGTTCCTTAGGCCTCTTTTTATTGTCCGGAAGTAAACTGTTACGAACAAAGAACAGCAAATGCAATTAAATAATACCGGCTTTCATTTGCAATATTGCAAACCGTTCACTTCTAACTGTTCACTTCTAACTGTTCACTGCCAACTGAATACTGCAAACTCTTCACTGTTCACTGCCAACTGCTTGCTGGCCACTGCAACTGAAAACTGCTTACTGCCAACTGTTCACTGTTCACTGGCCACTGCAACTGCAAACTGAATACTGCAAACTGAATACTGCAAACTGCTAACTTCTCTTCTTAGATGCCAGATACGCTTTCCTGCCAAACCAGGGTGCTCCTACTTTGTCAAAAAAGCGAAGTCTCTTAGCCTGGAACTCCTCTGTCGGCTTTTCGAAGAAGGATATAATAATTCCTAAAAGAATGAGCACAGGACAGGTAATGACATAATATATAAACATCCAGTCGTTTATATCAAGACCTTCGGTATTATTAACCCAGAAAAGTAGTCCGAATCCTGCTATAATAGACAGGATCGTTGTTATCCACACTGCCTTTTCTCCCGTTCTCCACCAAAGGAAACCTGCCAGAGCCGGAAAGAAGAGTGATGCCATGATAATATTTCCGATGAACAGGGTATTTATGACCTGGTCAACTATAGTTATGGATACTATTATGGTGAATATTGCTATTACGAGAGTTGCAATACGGGAAAACCTCAGAAGCTTTTTCTCTGAAGCGTCAGGATGGAAGATCCTTTTGTAGATATCATTTGAGCTGATTGACACGATGTTATTCCAGATTGTTCCCATGGTAGTCTGGCCAATTGCCAGGATAACTGCGAGTAACAGTCCGGTGACTCCTATGGGAACCCAGTTGTTAATCGACATGGCCAGCGCAAGCTGTGGATCAGCAAGATCCGGAAAACCTACCCTGACATAAGCTGCAACCTGTATTGCAAGTCCGTAGAGAACAACAATGAGAACTGCTCCTATGCCCATACTGGCATAAGCTATCTTCTCATTTTTTGCTGCAGTCATAAGCTGAGCATACCAGGGTGCCTGCATATAAATTAAAAACAGCAGTACATAAGTAGCAAAGACAAAACTGAACGGCATAACCGGATCATTCCACATTCCAACCGGATTGGCAACAAGATATTTAGCTGCAAATACCTGTTCCGGTCCGCCAAGTTCCATGGCATGTGACCTGGTAAAGAACCACATAAGAGGCAGAGCGATGGCTGTAATAATAAAAGACAGCGTATTGGTATGAGCCACAGCCGTAAGTCCGCCGACAATACTAAACAGTAATACTGTTCCTGATATTATTACTACCGTAGCAGTGAGTGATATTCCGAGACTTGATGCGAATATCAGTCCGACTGCCCTGAGGTATGCCGGAGAGAAAAACATAAGGAGTACAACTATCATGAAAGTTGTAAGAAGCCTGAATCCTTTGTCGTACCTGATTTCAAACAGCTCTATTATTGAGGTTGCATCTATTCTTTTCCATCTTTTGGCGACGATAAAAGTGTAGCAGATAAATCCCAGAAACATGGCAAATAGTATCAGTTGAGAGTAGAATCCGGCCTGGTAACCGAAGCTTGAATACCCTACCATTGTTGCCGTGTTAAACTCGGTCATTACAACAGTAGCAACGAGTACAAACAGTCCAAGACTTCTTCCCGCCACCAGGAATCCCGCACTGTCTTTAACATTTCTCGATCTCCATATGCCATATCCAATGACTGCTACAATATATCCGATTACTATTAACAGGTCCAGTAAACTTATATTCATGATAATATTTTTTTAGAAATTAATTTTATTGTATTTTAAAAATTGTTTTATGCTGTCTTATTTTGATTCAACTGGCATGATGAAATGATGAATTCAATCATTTATTATTGCTTTCAATTTTTTCACTTCATTACAATTCATATCCTGAATACAGAATTAGTGAATCCTTACTTTTCAACCTTTGCGATAATCAGCATTCGTAGGTAATAAATATAAATTAAATTATTATCAGTTATAAACACAGGCTATTAACTTTAAATGGTTAATTCATTTTATGTTATCGTGAATAGATGCCTTTCAACTGCTTAATAGCTGAATCTGCCAGTTTCTCTCCGGCGCCGATCTCATATAATGTTGTTCCGGGAGTGGTTTCATAGCCGGTTATCATAGGGGTAAATCCTTCAGGTCCCTGGGTAAATGCATCACGGGTAGGGAAGTAGGCTCTTGAATCATTTGCCAGTCCCATGACAATAGTATTTTTGAAAGGGGAATTTGATTTTATATCCATTCCGAATTCAGCAAATATCTCACCGGGCAGCCCAACAAAAGCAATATCTCCCATTCGGATTACCATCACTTCCAGACTGTCAATAATATTCTGATTTTTACGCATTTCAATCCATCTCAATGCATATGATGCATCGGGAATTCCATCTTGCTGGAGAGGGGGCATACCCTCTTTATCTATCTTTTTCTTCAGTGCTTCAGCCCACTGAAGCTGTTCGTCGGTAATAGTCATTCTCTTTATTGGGACCATTTCACGGGTGACTTCAACAATGTTGCCGCCGGTAACCTCTTCATCTTTCATAGTTGACAGTGCATCCAGTCCGAGCAGATAACCCATTCGCTGGCACTCTGCATAGGTGTCAATAAAACCGAGTTTATAATTAACCTGGGTTACATTGCCGCAGCAACCATTAAGAAATATTGGAATGAAGTCATCTCCTTTTACCTTTTTCAGGGCTTCAGCGATATACCCGGGATAATCGGCTGAATAGAGCCAGTTACTGCCGGTCAGATTAGTTGCATGACAACCAAAATTGACAATAAAACCAACTGTTTTCCCGTCCTGTTCGAAAGAGAGTGTTATTAATTCAGGATCTTTGGTACCCAACACTTCCACAACCTTTTCAGGGTCAAGATTTTCCCATACCATCCTTGTTTTCCCGTCACTATATTTCAATCTTCTGACATAGGAGGCTTCATGCTCTTCAGTACGACCTGCCGAAATAACCGTGGGTTTCATACGATCATTGGCCAGAATAACTGCATCTGCCGCTTTTCTGAGGTAATTCATTGCTTCCGGGGCTTCGAGGTAGGACCGAGGTCCGCTATGGGTGTGAGTGGCATGTATCATTATGTTGCCCGGCTCAATATCAGTTTTTGAAGCAATATATTCCCTCATCATGTCAACTGCCTCCTTCTTTAGGTTGCAGATATCTACAGATAAGATTGCTGCTTTTACACCGTTTGAGCCTGCAACTGCAATAGCTCTCGCATAAAGCGAATCATGAACTCCCCGTGATGCATAGTTATCGCCTCGATAATTCCCCACAAGGTCGAGCCCGACCGGCGGAGTATAATTTACTTCGGCAATTCCTGTTAAAAGAGAATTATCTTTCATATTTTTTTCCTTTTCAGAACATGAAACAATTGAAAGTAAAGTAATTAAACAGATCAGAAAGGCCGGTAATATCCGGTAATTAAATTGAAAATTTTTATTAAACATATTCCGTTAATCTAATTCGTTAATAATCTCTTCCCATTTTTCTTCTCCCGGCCACTGGTCAATTAGTGAAGCAAACGAATCTAATGATCTTCGTTCTTGCAGTTGAAAATCTATTTGTTGTTGTGCCTTCATTGCCTGGAGAATTATTGCAAAATATATATTTGTTGTGCCTGTTTCATAAATGCTGTTTATCCGGATAATTGATAATTTATAATTTAACACTAGGTTTATAAGACGCCATACCGTTAATTATTAGTTGCTTACCTGCATACATAGGCATTTGTAAAAATAACTTATTATCTTGCACTTCAGTGCTCATTATAAAATCTCCAAAGTAATAGTTCAGACAAATATAGCATTTTCAATTTTTTATATTGCCAAAGAAGTCAGGAATTATCGCACATACCGCGTAATACAGATATTATGAATTCTCCCTTTTATACACAAAGAATCTGGATATTATCAAAAATAACAGGACTTATGATGATTTGCTTTTTATTTTTTCGTAATTTGATTTACTTATTTTCAATATTTCTGGTACTATTATTGACCAAAGGAGATAAGTTAAGGTTATTGCAAGGATTAAATTGATTTTAGAATTACTTTTATAATTGCTTATGGTGAAATGGAAAAGGCATTTAATTAAATCATATTAAATTGAAAATCAAATAGATAAAATCCTGATATAGTTAAAAGTATTACAAATAAATGCACTAATAAATATGAATCAGATACATAAACTAATAAATCAGAATATGAAACGAGTAATCACGCTGCTTGTATTGATAATGTTTGCCGTCTCCTGCCACGAGAGCAGTACAGAAAAAGTTACAGAAGACAGTATGGGTTATGCTGAAGAGATAGCTCCCATGACACGACAAATGGCTGCTGCACCTGGTCCTGCTCCTTTACAGCCTGTCGATCAAATAGAAAAGACTGATACAGATAAACAAAAAATAATCAAAGACGGCCGTCTTGGTATTAAGGTCACAGAACTTGACAAGGCAAAAGAGAGAGCTGACTCGCTCGTAAAAAAGCATGGCGGGTATTATGCCAGTGAAAATTTCACTAACACTGATTATGAGTCATTTTATAATTTGAGAGTCAGGATTCCGTCAGAAAATTTCGAGAAATTTCTTACTGAAATTGAGGAAGGGGATGATGAAATTCTCTATAAAGAGATTGATGCACGGGATGTTACTGATCAGTTTATTGATCTGGAGACAAGGCTCGAGAATAAGAGGAACTATCTTGCCAGATATTCAGATCTTCTTAAACAGGCTAAAACTGTGAAAGAAATTCTGGATATTGAAGAGAGGATCAGGGTCCTTGAGGAAGAGATTGAGAGCACAACCGGCAGACTTAAGTACTTAAGTGACCAGGTAGATTACAGTACTCTTGAGTTGAGGCTTACAAAACAAAAGGATTTTAAATTCAATCCTGAAAAAAGAGACAATTTCATTGAACGGTTAAAGCAGTCTTTGGCAAACGGATGGCACGGATTGATTGACCTGGTTCTTTTCCTTATCAGAATATGGCCCTTATGGATTTTTATCACCCTGGTAATTTTATTATTAAGGAGATTAAACAAAAAAAAGACTAAGTAACAATAAGGTTACTTGATCAATTTTATCCAACCCACACCGGACTTGACCAGGCAAGACTTCCGTTAGCCTGTTTAACTCTTAAGTAGTACCAGTCGCCTGGTTTTACTGCAGAATTATCTTCAAAACTGAATTCTGCATGGTAATTATCATGGAAAACAAGACGGTGAAGTTTTAAAGATTCTGTAGTAAAGTGACCTGTAAACAAAATTTCATTTGATTTCTGCAGGTCTCCAAGTGATTTCTGTAAACTCAGCTTTGCCGGTGCATTCAATGACAGAGACACCAATGTTTCCGGTGATCCTTGTATTTCAAGAATAATACTGTTGGTCGCCTGCTCAGCGAATGCCTGCTTACGTGATGTATAAGAATTAACTTCGCATACATTATTTCTGCATGAGTACGCATTTAACCTGTTTTCATCAAAGGGACCTGCCTGAAAGCATGGTGTCACGGAAAGAAGGTTTCCTCCGGAGATTTTTATTTCAAATTGCCAGTCACATATCCTCTCCATGCTCAGATCACCCCACGGTCCCCAGCCATATTCCACTCTGCATAGCACAGGCTTTTCCCATGAATCAATGTCAGTATCTTTGTCGACAGGATGATCGCGGTAGATTACCCGGTTATTTTTCAGAATCTCAATACTGTCTACTGTATCTTTACCATTGACCATCACCTTAATGTTTCGGCGGCCTGACAAAGGAATTGACTCACCCATATAGTGCCCGTTCAGACGAAAATCAAGTTCAATCCTGTCTGCGCTGACTCCATAAGTACGTTTTGCCTTGATAGCCTCCATAACTGATTCTCTTGTAAGATCATCAGCATAAACAGCCATAAGACCTTCTCCATAAGCACCGGGAAATCCCAGGTGATCATCGGAACTTGCGACAACTCCTGCTCTGATGCCGGTTTCCCAAAGAGACTGAATAGTATTACCGGTACTTCGCGGCCCCATACTGTGACGGATATACCTTACAGGAGCGTTATCAGTTTCAGCGTTACCATGTTCCGAAAAAATTTCAACTACGGGAGATACCTCAGGATCAATAAAATCCCAGTCCTGACCACGCCAGCCGGTTTTATAGGCCGGATGATGCGGAATCAGAACAGCACCTGTCTCTTTGGCATATTCCTGTAATTTTTTTATATCGTCGAAATAAAGCAGATCTCCATGGTTATCAGGAAATATTATGCATACATCACCACAATAGCCGGAATGCCATTCATATCCGAGAAAAGGAACAAATTTACCCGGAATATATCGTTCGTCAACGGCTTTCCGCACCTCTCCCCACTTATCTTTGGCAACCTTAAATCCGTTTACCCACTTCATATGGGCATTCTGAGGCATTATCGGCATGTCGGGCCACTGTGTCTGGGGAGTCACACAGAAAAAGTCGAGATGAGTTTCTGCAATTTTATAGGATCTCTCAAGAGATCCCTTTGCATAACCAACTGAATTGTGATTATGTATGTCACCCCAAAAGAGTTTTTTACCATTTTTGGTATCCTGAAATGAATTTGGCGTTGTACTTAACGAATTTTTTGCACCAGAAGTGCTTATCCCCAGAGTGCCAAAAGCCAAACCTGTTGTACCAAGAGCCGTTTTTTTTACAAAGTCTCTTCTTGAATTCATATGATTTAAGTTGTCTGTTTTTAATGGTATCTTTCAGATTGCCCCGACTTCAACCGGGGTAACCCGCATTTGTCAGAATCATGCTGTCAGGAGATTATTATATCATCCTGATTCTATGTTATCTTTTAACCGGTCTGCCGTAAACTTCTATCCAGTCGAGGCGTGAACATGAAGCTGATTGTCCGCCGGGCATAAGATCTGTAAATCCTATCTCTTCAATATTCGACAGATCGGGATCATTTACAGGTCCCTTTTCAACAACAGTACCGATGTCCAGCTTATACCAATTTATATCCTGCAGATTAAACTCTTTGATCCTCCAGTCTTTTGTAGCATCATCGAACTGATCACTCACCAGCCATGTGCCGTCGGCTTTTTTCAGGGCAATACGTAACTGCCGGAGACCGGCCTGCCTCGATCTCCACAATATTTTTGAATATCCTGTCAGGTCTACATTGAACTGCTTATGTTTCAGGGAAACAAGCCAATTTCCCAGACATAGTCCTGACCAGACATAGTAGGGATCATCCACCGGCTTCTCATGGTTGCTCTTTTTGAGGCTGTCCTTACCCGGACCGTACAACTGCACAAATAAATCAGGATTATTAACATGTTTCTGCGAAAGAGGAATTTCTGCAGGAGTCTCTTTCCAGTCCTCCCTGAAAAAGAGTCCGGGCCTGTATGAATCCTGTGAATAAACCTCCGGAATTGCCATCAGAAAAATAAGAAATAAGATCACTGTTTTTTTCATCATATCTGTTTTAATGGTTTTCAACTTCTTTTAAAATAATCACGAATCTGCAAATCGGTAAAATCATTTGCAAATTAGTAAAATAATCAAATCAGTTTACCAGGGCAGATTAAAATCCTGTTTTTTAAAATGAAAAAGTTGCTATATATGCTTTTAATGCCTGTTAAATCAAATAATTAAATATCAGGTTACTTTTGAGGTCATACTCTATATAACGGTATATCTTATTCATTTCAGGAGATAACCTGCCGCAAATCAATCATATACCCGAATTTCTGAAGGTAAGTCATTTATTTACATCGAAGCAGATAACTTTTAAACATTCTAATGGTACATTTTGACGTTATACCTGCTAATAGCAAATTGCCCGTTTTATTTTAATTTTGAAGCTGATATTAAAGGTGCATAGAAAGTTATATAAAAAAAATTAACGCTTATATAGTTGATATATAAATATTTATAAATGAATTAAGATTTTGCAGTTTTTGCTTTTTATAGTGAATTCAAATTTGAAACATCTTTATATTCAGAGAATAACATTCAGGAAAAAAAATGAGTGGGATCAGGAAAATAATACACATTGACATGGATGCTTTTTATGCTTCAGTCGAGCAGCATGATAATCCTGAACTTCGAGGTAAACCAATTGCCGTTGGCGGATCGTGGGAGAGGGGAGTTGTAGCTGCTGCAAGTTATGAAGCCCGCAAATATGGTGTCCACTCAGCAATGCCTTCAAAGGTAGCCGTAAGAAGATGTCCTGATCTGATTTTTGTAAGACCACGTTTTGACAGGTATAAAGAGATATCGGAAAATATTCATTCTGTCTTTTGGGAATATACTGATTTAGTTGAACCATTATCGTTAGATGAGGCCTATCTTGATGTTACTTATGCAAAAAAAGGGAAACCATCTGCCACACTTATTGCTAATGAGATAAGAAAACGAATTTATGAAAGCACCGGACTGACAGCTTCAGCAGGGGTGTCGTTTAATAAATTTCTCGCTAAAACAGCATCCGATGTAAATAAACCCAATGGTATCTTTGTCATAACCCCCGACAAGGCTCAGGACTTTATTGATAAACTTGAGGTAAGAAAATTTTTTGGAATAGGAAAGGTAACTGCTGCAAAGCTAAATAAGATGGGAGTGTGGTTCGGCCGGGATCTGAAAAAGTTAAGCAGGGTAGAACTGGTGCATCAATTTGGGAAATCAGGCAATTACTACTATGAAATCTGCCGTGGAATTGATAACAGGAAAGTAGAGTCAGTGAGGGAACGTAAATCAGTCGGAGCCGAACAGACATTTCTGACCGACCTGTTCCTGAATGAAGACCTTAAAAGGGAACTCCTTGATATTGCTGATACCCTCTGGGAACGTTATCAGAAGACCCGGGAGAAAGCCAAAACCCTGACTTTGAAATATAAATATTCAGATTTTGAACAACATACGAGCAGTAAAACTATACAGGACTGGTTTGATACAAAGGAGTTGCTTGAAAAAGAGGCGCATGGTCTTTTATCATCCGCTAAATTCGCTAAAGGGATTCGCCTCCTTGGGCTAACCCTGTCAAATTTCAGACATGAATTCAGAAAGGAGCCTGTGCAACTCACAATAGATTTTTAATAAATGCAACGACATTTTAATTAAAAACCAAATAAAAAATGTGCCTGATCAGAGGTTTTCTGATTATGGTCAGGGCTTCATCTATCTAAGAATTTTATAGTCTATTAAAAATAAGCAAATTAAGAATTTGAGAGTCCGGATTAAACCGGGCTGCCCGTTTTAATAAAAAATTTGCTTTAAATAACTTTACAGAAGTTTTGAGGCGTTTTTTTTCACTTTTACTATTGCAGCAACAATATCTTCCATATCCTTTTTTGTTCCCAAAAATATACGATGTCCCATTGATAAGCCAGTTTCCTTTCCAATTCTTTCATTTACAGGGCATTTTATTTCTTCCCTGTATTTATCTATCCTCTCTTTCGAATATATTCTTTTGAATGACCCCAGATTCAAATATGTCTCAATCGTGGGATCAAGATGCAGATTGGAGTCAATTCCCCCGCCAAAGGAAATTCCTTCTGCTCTCATTGCCTCTGCAAATTTTGCTTTGGGCAAACCGCTAAAATGTTCTTTCTCATATATCATCTGGTAGGCGTAATAAGCCCGACGGGTCTGTCCATAATATTTCTTCGTAGGACGAACTCCTTTGATCTCTGACAATAATTTTTCAAGATAAGCAGCATTCTCATCACGCAATGCACTTTGCTCTTCAAGACGACGTATCTGAGCTAAAAGATTGGCTGCCTGATAGCCTGTCGGTCGAAAATTACCTCCCGGAAAGGTTCTTCTCTGCCTGCGGGGATCCCTTCCATTATTCACATAGGCGCCAACCCTTGCCATCAGATCATCATCGTTGCCGATAACTGCACCACCTTCGCCACAGGCCAGACTCTTAAATTGCTGAAAGCTAAAACAACCCAGGTCTCCTATGGTACCAAGCTTTTTATTTCTCCATTCTCCCATATGTGCCTGGCATGTATCTTCAATGACAGCCAGGTTATGTTTCTTTGCAATTTCCAGTATCCTATCCATATCAGCTGCTGCTCCTCCAATATGAACAGGAAGAATGGCCCGTGTCCTTGGTGTTATATGCTCCTCTATCTTATCAACATCAATCATGAATGTTTCCGGGTCTGAATCAATCAGTACAGGCAAACCAAACAAATTAAAAGTAGTTTGAATTGTTGCCACAAATGTGTTGGTCTGAGTTATTACCTCATCACCCGGACCTATATCCAGTGCCCGCTGTGCTGCCTCAATAGAATTAGTACCGGCATTTGTGATCACACAATATTTAACTCCCATAAGCTCAGCATACTTTGTCTGAAACTGGTGTCCGAGTTCTTCGTCCCTGAAGCTGTGCTCCGACCAGTTTTTATTTTTGTATGCGTCTACAACCATCTGTACATCAGTCTCGTCGAAAATGGGCCAATTGACACCCAATGGTAAATCTTTGGGTCTTACGGGTTTACCTCCCAGCAGGGCAAGCTGACCGGCATCCTGTCCCGAACAAGCAAAAAATGATGAAATTCCACCTGCTGTCATTGCAACACCAATTGCGCCGGCAGACGTATTTTTTACAAACTTCCGGCGTGTTAATTTTTCTTTGTTCATCTGTTAAAAATTTAGGTATATCTTAAAATGATTTTATTGATTCTTATCAAGAATACAAATTTAACTATTTATCTTTTAATCAAGCTGTTAAAAAGCCGGTAATTTCACTCCGGCTGCAAAATATTATATCAATTATTCCTCATGCGACAGAGATATCTCTTCCAGTGTTTTTCCGCTGGTCTCTTTTATAAAACTTCTTACAAATAAAAATGCTACAATACCGAATACTGCATAAACACCATAAGAAAATCCCAGTCCGAGGTTCTTCAATAAAACAGGGAAAGTCATGGCAACAATAAAATTTGCAAACCAGTTTGACATACCTGCCATGGACAGCGCAGCACCTCTGAATTTATTAGGGAACATCTCCCCAAGCATCACCCACATAACAGGACCCCATGTCAGGGCAAAAAATGCTATAAATCCTATAGCTGCAAGCAGTGCCATAATTCCGGTAGTTCCGCTCATATCTATACCGTTAACGGCTTCTTCAGCACTAACCGTAAATATAACCGCCATAGCGCCAAGCATCACAGCCTGTCCGATTCCTCCGATCATAAGCAATGGCTTTCGTCCCACGCGATCAACCAGTGAAATAGCAATTATGGTAAACAATATATTTACTCCGCCGACAATCACATTGGTAAGAAGAGCATCAGCCTCGGTGAAACCCGCAGCCTGCCAAAGTACTGCACCGTAATAAAATACAACATCAATTCCTGTAAATGTCTGTAAAGCAGCCAGACCCATACCTATCCATACTATCGGAAATATTTTTTTTGTCTTTTTGTTAATAATATCCGACAATTTAGGTCTGCGCTCATGTAAAACTGTCATATATATCTCTTCTACCTGCTTTTTGGCTGTTTCGTAGTTGGTAATCCCTGCAAGCACCGCAACAGCTTTATCCTGTTTATTCACAGCAACAAGATAACGTGGTGATTCAGGAATAAAAATCAGACATATAAAAAACAGAGAGGCGGGAATTATCTCCATCCAGAACATCCATTGCCAGGCATCAAATCCCAGCCAGAGTTCAGAAGAGGTTCCTCCGGCGGCAGATGCCAGGTAATAATTGCTGAAAAATGCAAAAAAAAGTCCCAGAACAATTGCCAGTTGCTGCAACGAGATAAGCCTTCCTCTTATATTGGGCGGTGCAATCTCACCAATATAGGCAGGTGAAAGAATACTCACTGCACCAACAGCCAGTCCGCCCAGCAACCGGTAAAAGACAAATTCTGCCGAACCTGAGGATATGCCGGAACCCCAGGCACTAATTATGAAAGCCATTCCTGCTACAATCATTACAGATTTTCGACCGAATTTATCAGCCAGCATTCCTGCAAAAAATGCACCCGCAGCACATCCCAGTAAGACAGAGGCTACATTAAAACCTGTACCGATTGCATCTGAATTAAAAGCTTTCTGAAGAGCATCAACGGTTCCGTTTATAACCCCGCTGTCGAAACCAAAAAGAAAACCCCCAAGAGCTGCAATGACAGACAGCATGACAACACGGGGAAGATTGTTTTTGCTTTTTCTCATAGGTCTGAAATTCTTGTCTTAAAGTTACTTCAGTTAAATAATATACAAAAAAAGTAAAATAAAATAAAAATGTACGTTTCGACGCCCTTTTTTAATAATACATACTCTTCTGATTTCAAATTGTGAATTTTTATTTTTAAAAGAATAAAAAATAGTAAATTCGTGAGGTAATTTTAAGGGGTAAACATGTTTAATGCTCCATTATTGAAAAAAGCAATATTTGGAAATATAGAATATCTGTTTTCCTTATACTGATACAACAAATTAAATCATTTAAAAATTGAACAAATGAAACAGACTAAACTTATCACTTCAATTTCATTTCTGTTTTTCTTCCTTATTAATGTATCAAATGCTGAAATAACACTGCCTGCAATTATTTCATCAAATATGGTATTGCAGAGAGATGCAAAAGCCGTGTTATGGGGATGGGCAGATCCACAGGAGAAAATTACCGTTAAAGTTTCATGGATTCTCAATCCGCTGGAAGTTATAGCTGATAAAGAGGGTAACTGGCGCATTGAGCTTAACACCAACCTTTGTAAGGAGGCACAAACTATAAATTTTAAGAGTGAGGAGAGTGATATTACACTTGAAAATATTCTGTTTGGAGAAGTTTGGTTGTGCTCCGGACAATCCAATATGCAACAACCGGTAAGCGGATATATGAGTCAGCCTACATTCGGTGCAACGATGGCTGTTGCCAGTGCCTCAAATCCAAATCTGCGTCTTTTTACGGTCGACAGGATCGGATCAAAGACACCTCTTAAAGATATTGAAAGCTATAAAACCTGGGAGGAAGCATCACCAGGTAATGTATCTGATTTCAGTGCAATTGCATACTTTTTTGGTCAAAAGCTGCAGGAGATTTTGGATGTACCTGTAGGCATGATACATACATCATGGGGAGGAAGCAGCGTACAGGCATGGATCAGCAAAGAGGTAATAAGTACATTTCAGGAGGTAAATCTTGATGATGTTGACATCAGCAAAGGAACTAATCATATTCCTTCCGCACTGTATAACGCAATGATTCACCCGCTTATTCCTTACACTATCAAAGGAGCACTATGGTACCAGGGTGAATCAAACCGTCTGGAGCCTGAGAAATATAAAGAACTTTTCCCTGCTATGGTTAAAGACTGGCGTACACGATGGGGAAACGGAGATTTTATGTTCTATTATGCACAGATTGCTCCTTACTGGTATAATGACAATGAAGCTTTTTCAACCGCTGAAAACTCAGCTTTTATACGTGAAATTCAACTGCAGTGTGTCGACCTGATCCCCAATTCGGGAATGGCTGTTACGATGGATATTGGCGATGAATTTTGCATACATCCCCCTAAAAAAATTGAGGTTGCTGAAAGACTTTTGTTTAATGCGCTGAATCAGACTTACGGTTTTGAAGAGGTTGATGGCAGATCACCTGTTTATGAGTCAATGAAGGTTCAAAATGGAGCTATTGAGTTGTCATTTTTAAATGCAGAAGGCGGTTTATACTCTTTCTGCGAATTGAAAGGATTTGAAATTGCAGGGGAGGATAAAGTTTTTTATCCTGCATCAGCAAAGATAAGCGGGGGAGTTGTCATAGTAAAAAGCGACAAAGTGCCAAATCCGGTAGCTGTCCGCTACGCATGGAGAAATTATATAGAGGGAACACTTTTTGACACTAACTTGCTGCCAGCTTCATCATTCCGTACAGATACCTGGAAAGACGCCAGGAGGAATGAAGGAAATTAAATACTATAAAATAATTACCTCATAAATTCCGGGCAGTTCTGTGAATTCTGATAGTGTAAGTCTTAATCTTTGTGTGGTATATTCAGGTAAATTTATCACTTCACCTGATTGAACCTCACCACCTGTATAAACAATCTCGAAGTCATTCCCAATATGGCATTGAATTTCAAATGATTGTATAGCAGCCCCGCTTTCAAAAATTATAACTTCTGAAACTTTTTCTGGTCTGCCCAGATCAAATTCAATCCATGGCTTTTCATCATTTGCGGCCGGCATCCAGAAATGTCCGGTCCAGTCGCCGTTATTTACTGAAGATACGTCATGCCAGGAGGGATTCGGATTACTTGAGGCAGAAACCTTTTTTTTGTATGACAGGGATAGAGGAGGAACTTCCATGGGTTCAATATTCATTATATCTTCATTGGTCTCCAGTATAACCACTGTATTTACAGGCTGCAGCGATTTTTCGGTAATTTCTATTGAATACCGGTTGTTCTCCCGCTTAAGTTCTACCTCACCGCCACTTGCCAGGTAGCAATTTTTTATTTCCGTTCCGAAATATGGAATGATGATCCTGGCGGAAGAATGGATAGAGTTCAGTAAATGCAGATAAATATTATTCCCCTTTCTTGTGCTTACTCCCCAATCAGCAGGTTTAAATGGTCCGCCCCGCGTACCATAAACGGAATAGCCATATTCTTTTAGCCACTGTCCCATCTCTTTAAGCCTTTCAGCCTGCACTGGTTCAATCTTTCCGTCAGGCCCGGGGCCAACATTAAACAGCAGATTTCCATCTCCTCCTGCTGATCTTATAAGGCTTTGGAGGCACTGTTCAAGGGATTTGATTTCATCGTTTGGCTTCCATGCCCATTGCCGGCCAATAGTCATGCAGGTTTCCCATGGTCTGTCATTCTGGAAATTGCCTATTTTCTGCTCGGGAGTGTCAAAATCACCTCTTGCCCCGCTTCGGTTATTCACAAGAATTCCTGGCTGAACAGACCTGATATAGTCAATAACTCCCTGACCCCTTATTGAATCGAACCTTTGAGGAACGTCGTACCACATAACCAGCAGAGGACCATAGTTTTTAATAATCTCGACCGACTGGTTTTTTAAATATTCAGTATAGCGATCCAGATTGTAATTATCTCTTTCTATGCTTCCACCCGGACTTGTAAGCGGAAAATCATGGTGATGCCAGTCACATGTTGAATGATAAAATCCAAGCGCAATTCCCTGTTTTTTGCATGCATCTGAGAGCTCCTTCATCACATCTCTTCCAAAAGGTGAATTCATTATATTATAATCGCTGTAGCGGGTATCCCACATACAAAAGCCATCGTGATGCTTTGAAGTGAAAATAATATATTTCATGCCAGCCTCTTTAGCAAGGGATACCCATTCATCTGCATTAAAATATACCGGATTAAATTGGTTATAGAGATTATCATACTCCTCCACCGGAATTTCACGGCCCCGCGACCATCCGATTTCTGTTCCTTTAATGCTTACAGGTCCCCAATGGATAAACATGCCAAAGCGTGAATCCTTCCACCATTCCAGTTTTTCGGCATGGTCTTCAGGGAAAACAGGATCATTTATTTTTTGCTGCCTTGAACAGGAAATAACAGCGATTGTCATTACAACTGATCCTGCCAGAATAAATACCATGGTTTTTAATTTCATAGGTGGTGCTCTTTATCTGTTATCAATTTATTTTACCGTCTTACTAAAATAGTAACAATTTTTCAATTATACTTTAGTAAGTGTATCAGGCGTAATATTTAATAGATGAAACCGGTAAAAAATTCAAAACTGTTTTAAAAAGCTGATTTTAGTGATCAGTTGATCCTCCTTCTGCCTGTAATGCATTGCGTCGTCATACTGGTTATGATTGAACACAATATAGATAAATGACAATGGCTGGTATTCCCAGGAGAAACGGGCATTGATATTCCAGGCATCATTCTCCGAATTCTTCTGGACAAATGAACTTAGCTGCACTCGGGCATTCAGAGCAAATCTGCCCTCAATACTGTACAGATCAACTGTTTTACTTATATTTTCAGTTCCAACATCATTAAAGATATTTCTGTTGAACTGACCGCCTAGTGAAATATGAGGTATTGGGGCAAAGAATGCCCTTAGGTCACCTGTTGTAAGTCTTCCGTTGAAATATTCACCCCAGTTTAAGGATCCCAAAAAATTTATCTTTTTCGAAGGGTCTGATCTGGCTACAACAGTGTGTTGCATATATTTATAATCGCCCGCGCCAATGGGTACTCCCAAGGGAGTAAAGGTTTCAGGCAGATGCTGAAATATGTCATTCAGTCCGTAACCTATATAACCTGCATTCTGAAGATTCAGATAAAAAGGGTAAAAAATTAACTGCCGCTCAATAAGTTTTCCTGTTGATGCCTGGTGGAAGATCTGGGCATCGATACCTGGATCAAAAGATCTAAGCCACTTCTTAAATGGTAATTTATCGCCTCTGTAATAATATATAATACCGGGAGTGGTTCCAATAACATCATGACGTGAAACAAATCCCATTTCAGGATTAAAATCTTTGCTTACGATAGATTGTGTCCACCATATCTTCCAGGTGTTTGTAGCATAATTATATTGTGTGATGCCTGAAAAACCCTGTTTCCCTGAATTTGTTGTTCCGGCATAGCTTAACATGGAGTTCAAAGAGTGCACCTCCTTAAAGCGGAAAAACGCATCGACAGTACCTGTGATATTGGAATATTCAGGCTGATTCTTAACAGTCACCAAACCTCCGATACGATTCTGTTTTCCAATATTTTCTGAAAACCGGCCCACAAAAAAGTTAGTATGAGAGGTAATACTGTCTCCACTCTGTCTTATCATTATTGCTCCGAAGTTATGATTAAAAGACCTGTGAACATATCTGGCTCCCGCTTCAATAGGAATAGGCTCTCCGATGTCGTTTAGTCCTATTCTTCTGCTGAAAAAAGGTTGCATCTGCATTGGTCCGCCTGTTCTGCCAACTGTTCTCACATTACCAAGATTAACATTTATACCGAACAAAGAAGCATTCTCCAGAAAAAACTGCCTCCTTTCAGGATAGAAAACGTTGAACCGGGTAGTATTATTCACTTTGCGGTCAACATCAGCCTGTGCAAAGTCAGTGTTCAATGTGAGGTCGAGAACATTATTAGGATTGATAACCCATTTCAGCTCACCCCCAAGTTTAAATGAAGTATTTTCGGTATCTCTGTCAGGACCAGTCCCTGAATAACCGTCATATAATGCCAGAGTATAAGGCTGAATCTGTATATTAGTCTTTGGCGGAGGCGGTTTCAAATTTTTAATCTGCCCCGCATAGTCCATTCGCGATGCGCTGTATGTCATGGGGAAGGGTGAAAATCCAGATATCTCATTCGACTGCCTCCTGTTTCTGTATAGCTGGAATCCCCATGTCTGTATAGTATCATCTGTTTTGGGATAGCGCAAGGTTTTCCATGGAATAGCCAATTCAGCAATCCAGCCCGTATCAGTCCTTGTAGCATTGGTACGCCATAAACCGTCCCAGTCAATATCAAAATATAAAGCATCAAAAGCCAGGTAATCACGCTGAACACCATATGGATTAACTACGAATGTCATGGCATTCAGTTCATCATTGAAACAATCAAATCCAAGATTTATAAGGTCGTGCTGCATATGATCAAAATCCCTCTTGAAGTCAGTTGCCCGTATAGCTTTTTTCCCCATTGAATCGAGGCACATAACACCTAAATAGAGGAAATTTTTGTTGTAAAGCACCTTGAAGTAAGTATCAAAATTAGGTGGAACACCCTGCACCGGAGTGACCTGCGTAAATCGTGGTGATTGTCCTGCATCGTTCCACTCCTCTTCATCCATGATCCCGTCAATTTTTATATTTCCTGAAATTTCAACCGCGTTTACTGATTTTTTAACTGAATCTGGTTTGAATATTTTAAGATCCTGAGCTTTGGATAATGTAGTCAGAAAAAGCAGCAAAATAAATATAAGTCTCATTATATTAAGCATTTAGTCGGTTTACATTTGTAAACATACCGGATACAAATGGCAATTGTCAATTAAATATTGTTCCTTATCTCTATTAACCGGAGATGATATAATTTCTATACCGGTAAAATTGTGTGGCCAAAATTAATCTTTATTTTTAATTATCGCGGGTAAGATATAGTTCCTGTACAATATCATAATGAAAAATAATTTAGTAAATTTAATATGACTATTGATTTACTATTACGACCATGAAACTAATAATTATCAGAGTTTTACTTTTCTGTTTAGTTCCTTTGGGAGCATTTATCCTGTACAAAGGAATCAGACTGTTAAGAAGAACTTTTAGCGGAAAAGTCATACTGGAGATTCCATTCTCACAAAAAACCGGATTTTTTGAAATCACTGAACCCGGAGTTTATACTATCTGGCAGAAAGGAGAGTATCTGAAAAAAATGCCTCTGGACAAATTTAAACCTGTTATTTATGATATTTCTTCAAATAAAAAAATAAAAATCATCCCATCGATCTTCAGGCCCAATTCCAATGACGGAAAAACCATAAAAATGGAGATTTTTCATTTCAGACTTAATCCCGGAAAGTATAGTATTGAACTGGCTGAAGGAAAGAGTATTTCATCCCTTGAATTGATCATATCCTCAATAGTACCGGCCGGCAGGGCTGATTTGACTAAGCATCCACAGGATATTACCGTTTTCAGTATCGAGGCACAGAGCATGCAGCATGCAGCATCCGTATAATTACCAGTTTATTATCCTCCAGAGTAATATATGAAAATGCAAAATCCGGACTTCCTTTTGAAAAAACTGCTTTAAATGTATTGGTCTCCCTGGTGGCATCCTAATTATAAAAGAGCTTTTTGATTTTTTTACCACCCGCCTGATGATCCTCCTCCTCCAGAGCTGCCGCCTCCTCCCGAAAAACCGCCACCACCTGAACTGCCTCCTCCGGAACTCCATGAATTGCCTGAACTTCCTGATGAAAATGATAATCCGCCGATATTGGCATGTCCTTTGGTCTTTATATCTGATAGTGCTTTCCTATACCATTTGGTATTTTTCAGTAGCAGCTTTGCAGCCGGAAAACCTGTAAGATAGATTGTGAAAAGGATAAAAGCACCTTTGGTACCAAGAACCACAATTGGGAAGACTGCCCAGAAAGGAATCAGAAAAAAGTAGAGAAACCAGCCAAATCCTGGAGTGACAATACCCAGAAACGTAAAAAGTCCGATGATCCCAAAGATAAAGGCACCAAATAAAATGCGTTCCATAATAGACATATCCGGTCCTTCCATCGCGAATATTCCCTGTTCTGTTAAGGATGTACTTTCATAATTAACATCTGCCAATCCATAAGTATCTCCACCTTCGAGTACCCCGAGGACAGCAAAAGTTCCGTCTGTAATGCCGCCGTCATAGTCCCCGTCCCTGAACCTTGGTGCCATAACATTCTGTATTATACGGCCGGCCATTAAGTCGGTCATGGTACCCTCCAGACCGTATCCGACTTCAATGCGCATACTCCGGTCATTTGGTACTACCACCATCAGGATACCGTTGTCTTTATCTTTCTGACCCAGTCCCCACTCATTAAATACCCTGTTTGCAAAATCCTCAATACTCCCGCCTCCGAGAGATGGTATTGTAAGTATAACAACCTGGTTTGTAGTGCGTACTTCATGTGCCTGAAGAGAGTCACTCAGCATGGTTACAGTCTCTGCAGAGAGAATACCGGCATTATCCATGACCCTCCCTGTAAGATAAGGTATTTCCTGCCCCTGAGCATAGTTGATTGTCACAAATAACAAAGCAAAAACTGCTGATCGGAATATAGATTTCATGCCCCTTCCTCCTCGATTATTTCATTTGACAGTTCACTTTTTATCCATCCGTCGTATTCAGATGGCTTAATCAATTTAACCAACTCATCAAGAGCTGTTTCCATAGCCTGTCTTATCTCATTTTTCCTAAGATGCGGGGCCATTCCGGATATAATATTATTCACTGCATTATCCTGAAGCTGGGCCACTAAACCTTTGTCGGGCAGAATAAAAACCTTTCTCTCAAAAAGGCTGACAAGCACCAGGATTCCTTCGCGGTCCTGAGTGGCAAATAGTTCTCGGTTTAAAAAGAGAGATTCACCATACTGCCGGATCTCTTCCTCTGCACGAATTTCTGATAAAAACAGTTTTGCACAGCGGTGTGACAGAACTGTAAGAAGTGCTAATAGTGCACCCGTGCCCAGAATGACTGTTACAGAGATTAATACGGTTGATTTTGTGACCCATACAGGTTGGATCACTCCTGTTAAAAAAATGATCAGTCCCATGACAGATGCTCCCAAAGCAAATGCTTTCCAGGGTATTTCAGCATAACTGTCACTTCGTTTGACTATTGCAAGGACTATTTGAGCTTTAGTGATCTTTTCAGCTTCCCTGATACGCTGATCAAGAAATTTTTTATCGGATTCAGATAGTGATAGTTTCATTTATCATTTTTTATAAAAGTTTAATTATAGGCAGGTATTGCGAAAAATTGCTGTTTGAGCAGGTATATATGGTTTAAGCTAGATTTAAAATGAAAAAAAATTCTGATGATGAAGGTGAATATGCTATTACTGAACAGATCTGATGACCGGAATAAAAGATAAGATGAAGGACAGTATTTTCTCGGATGACAGGCAAGATTCTTCATGAAATGATACAATAAAATGCTGGAAAATAAATTGAATTTACTGTACAACAATTTAATGAAAAATCAAAGAAGTTGTATGCAGGGTAATAATTTATTTCAAGCAAGGTTGAACATAAATAAAAACCCTGTGTTGGGTAAAAATGGAAAAATTATAAAATAGAGATCAATTGATCATCCTTTTACCGGACTTAACAGCGATTATATCTCTTTATGGAAATGTTCCTTAAAATTTCAGTTGCCGTCCTCAATAGTTTATCAGACAGGAGCTTGAACATACCATGCCGGTATTTTGAAATTAAATGATTACTGTCCTTTCAAATCACAATTAACCATCCAGTTAATACCATATTTATCAGTAAGCATTCCATAATAGGCACCCCAGAACTGATTACTTAACGGCATAGTAATATTTCCTCCTTCAGCCAAAGCATTAAATACTCTCTCAGCCTCCTGTTTGTCGTCTGTTAAAACAGAAACTGAAAAATTATTGCCCATTATTAATTTAGGTGCCCAATCACCTCCTGCATCGCTTCCCATCAGTATGGTCTCCTTGCTAATTGGTAAAGAGATATGCATGATCTGATCTTTCATCTCATCCGGAATGGAAGGCATTCCCTCTTGTTCGGGAATTTCACTGAAAGTTCCGACGTACTGAAAATCTCCGCCAAACACTGATTTATAGAATTCAAATGCTGTCCTGCAATTACCGTTGAAAGTGAGATAAACATTTACAGTTGTCATATTTTTCAAATTTATTAATTTGTATTATTACCAAATCTACAACAGTATCAATTCAAAAACAAGGATTTGCTTTAAAAAAAATACTAATTTATCTTTTTTTGATTACTTATGATGAATTTTTCTGAACTTTATCATAGAAATAGAAGGAATTTATTTTAGAGCCAAGTGGTATTTTTATTCTATCCACAAGATGTTAGGTCGGCAGCTTGTTCTGAAGTTTGTCAGAATATCCAATATCTGACTACAATTTTTCTTCTTTATCCGAAAAAAATCAAATATTAATTAACAGGATAACATTGACAGTTACTTTATTAAGTTATCTGTTAATCAGAACCTGACTGGTCAGAATGAATGCGTTATTCACCAATAATCTGATAGGTACCTGATGTTCCTGAAAATGTTATCTGAGTTTCTGTAATATTATCTGTGTCAACTGTCAGGTCTCCGGTACAAATAACAAATGGTCTTGCTTTAAAAGGCCGGGTGAAGCGGATTGTTTCACCACCGGTTGCCGGTCCTGCAATCCTTCGTTCTGAATTCCTGTTAGGTCTTGAATCGTAAGTGAAGATTCCCAAAACCTCAACGGCTGATCTTTCAGCTTCCAGTCTCACTTTATGTAATCCATATCCCAGATCTAAAATACCTCTTCTGTTCTCCAGGTAGTAAGCCCGTTTATTTGTATCGGTGAAGGGGACATTTGCAGGTTGAGATTTTTTCAGTTCCCCGTCAACAAATATTTTAAGAATACCTCCATCCGGCTTATCTGCATATGCTACTGAGATATCTGTACCCACAACTTCGGTATCTATTGATTCTCCCGGTTCCAGAACTACCTTCTTTGATCCGTACGGAGCTCCCCATTCAGAAGTGAAATCCTCCGTTTCCAGTCCGCTAAGATTCCATGCCGGATTATCAACAAAATAACTCTGTCTGCCGGGACAAACTTTTGCATCTGCATAGGTAATCTCAGGATTCTTTTCCGCAATTTCAAGTATATGTCTGTCGCCCAATGTGGTATTGCCAAAACGAAACATCGAGTTTCTTAAATCCCGTTTGGGACTTGATCTCCTTGATTCATACAGAACGCCATCGACATATGGCAATGGTTTTTCATCGTCAGTTTTACCCCAGCAATTGACAGCCCCGTCCTCAAAGATGAACATGTTACCTTTGATTCTTTTGGAAGAATTGTCAAAGCTTACCATTTCACCCTCCCAGTTATAGGAGTTTTCATGTATCCTCTCAGGCAAATACAATTGTGCTTGTCCGTGTACAACCGGATCCCAGCACTCAAAAGCCTTTTCAAGCTGCCTGAACCACAGGTAGTGACCGGCAGCCTGCGGATGGCCGTCGGCCGGCACCAGAGCATACCTGTTGCACCATCTTACAATATCATCGCCCACTTTACCATAATCCATGAAAGGAATCTGATATCTCAGGGACAGTGCCTGAAGATCGCCCGGATTAGGTGTATATCCTCCAAAGTTCTGAAACTGGCAAAAAAGAAATTCACTGGTAGGATAATGGCTCTGTATCCACCGGATCATACCCTCAAAAACAGCAATTTCATCAGGTGTATCAGTCTTTTCATTGGCTCCTGAACCAAAGATAACCAGGTCGGGGCCGGGACCGCCTCGTCTTGTAAATAATCCGGGATATAACTCCTCCCAGGTTTTGCCTTCTTTATGACCGTTTAGTTCAGGGGAAGGAGGTAACGAGAGACTGCAATACTCTTTCAGTCCCGAATGTGCTTCTCCCACTCCTGATCCGTCGCATGCCATGAAATTCAGACAGATTTTGTCAGGGGAAAGATTAAATTTCCGCATCAACTCCATTTTAAGCCGGCCGGCATAACTGAAATAGTGCCTCCACTGTCCGTAATAACTATCCACCTCCGGTACTCCGGCCTTGTCCCCGTCAAAGAGTCCCTCGGATAAAGGTTGTTTAAAAGTTTCCGAGGCCGGATCTTCATCATATAAATACATAGGAGGATTAGCGCTGCCGCGGTCTATACTTGACCCCATAACCATGATATGGACAGTTTCGCCCTTCCACAACTTCTGCATTGTTCTGGGAATATACCTGTAATTTGGCTCCATTGACCGTGCCTGCGGCATATTTTTTGATTCTTGCCTGATGACTGTCAGAGATGGTGAAAAAATCCATACAGTATCGCTGCTGTCAATATTCTCAAACTCAATTTGTATGCCTATGGTGTTGATATCTTGTGACGACGAGACATTTCCGGTACTGACCTTCCCGGGAATTTCAGCATTGCTTATCTTTATTTCAGTCGATCCTGCTGATTTTCCGATAGCGGCGTATTCACGGGCGACAACCAGTTCGCCTCGTGAATGCCTGGGAAATGTGCGCTTATCCCTCATTCCAAACTCCGCAGGACTCCAATCGCCATCTTCACTGTCAAGCTTCATCATCATTATCTTTGCCTGTAGAATATTACTTTTTGGCTGAAACCCATGAACAGAGAGGTTCACTGTTTCACCGTGGGCAAGACCTGCCTCAGGCAGGGTGAAAAACTGCCGGATTTTTTTACCCGGATTTATTGCAACAATATTATGTACTGAGAATTCAGGCCGGATATGATCTTTCACATGCGACTCCCTAATGACTGTGATATCACCCCAGGCATCTGTATTCCAGAATGCCACATTTCCTGATTCATAGCTGACAGGAATACCTTCACGGTGATTAATAAAGGAGTGAAATTCGAAAGAGGGATTCAATAATAAGTTTTCAGATTCATACCAGGTTTGAGCTGAAACAGTAGTAAAATTTATAAGTATCAATGCTGTTATCACCAGAAAGTTACCGGCTTTTTTTAGTCTTTTCACCATTGTTTGATTTTGTTAATAATTAATGATATTGCTGATCACAAATTTAAGCTAATTTGTTTTCTTATCCTCTCCGGGCACTTATACTTTTGGTTTCTTGCACTGGCTGAATTTTTAATGATGCTATTGAATTCAAACTTTTTTCGTCGGAATTGATTCTTTAAACAAGATCAGGCCAATTGATTATCAAGCGGATTCCTGTACTGCACTCCCGGAATGATAATGAATGCGGTGGGTTTGTTAAAAAGAAATCCTGAACCCGCCCGCCAGGAGATAATAGACAGTATGGAAAATAGTCTATGCCGTTGTGGCACACATAACTGTATTCTGGATGCTGTCCTGACCTGCTGCGGAAGAATTAAAAACAAAGGTTGAACAGAAAGAAGGTTAAAGCATTTATTTTAATTAAAAGACACTTAAAATGGATGAATTAAAAGATTTTAAAGAATAACTTATTCAATTACCAAAATTTCATAGATATTCACTTTGTCGACTTTAACTTGTGCCTTCGCGTCGGCATAAATAAAATCACATGTTTTTCCCTCCGGCTGTAGGGTGATTTTTGCCGGTTTACTGTCGCAAAGGATTGAAAGTTGAAGTGGACCAATTGGTTCTATCGATTCTATTATCCCTGCACCTTTGTGATCACCGGAGGAATTTACTAGATGTACCAATTTTTTGCCTTTCAATCGACTAATGGATACATCAATCCAGGGTGATCCGCTGATTTCCACCAACGGATTTGGGAACAGCGTGTGTACGGCTGTGCTTAATTGTTCGCGTAATGTTTCGTTGCCGGTTTTCTCATATTCTGCTCCTATCTCTAAAGGCAGGAAACCTATCTTTCCCTTACCCAATGACCTGGATTCAAATCTGCTACCCTGTATTGGCACGCCTGCCAACGCAGCAAATTGCTCCGATGTTTCCTGACCAATTATCAGCAAGCTACCTCCACCTTTGGTATATTCTATCAAATCGGTACAAAATACAGGTGAAATATTTTTCCATTCCGGAATCACAATGATTGGAAAACGGCTCATGTCAGGCGCCAGCATCTCTTCGCCTACTATATCTACGCTATACTGACTTTCGAGAAGGCACTGAAGTACGCCCTGCGATTGCCCTTTATATTGTGGAAACAAACTCCTTGCATTGTGATGATAGTCGCTTGTGGACAATAAAAGTGCGACCTGTGGGATTTGTACCGAATGATGACACCAGGGCTGTCGCTCACGGGCAAATCTTGCCACTTCCTCCATGACTTGCATTTCTTCCAACCGCACCGAACCATCGCGGTTCTGGGTGAAATAGGCTTGAAACCCGCCTCCCAATGCTAAAACGATGGCTGCTTCACGTTTCAGTTGCACGGAAGGTTTTTGTTCACGCGGAAAAGGATCGTAAGAAAAACTCCATGCCATCAAATCCCACGGAATCCCCTGGAAAGCCAGATAACGCCCTGCAAAACGCGCGGAATTGACGCTATTGTTCGGTGAATAGTCGCCCGACAGGAAATCAAGTGCCACAGAAACCGGTTCCGGCATGTGATGTGTGAAAGCCCAGTTGCTGCAAATCTGAAAATTAGGATATTCCGATCGCACAGACGCCACATAATGACGCAAATATTTGCGAAATCCTTCACGATTAAACTGCATCCATTCATACCAGTGCGGATCGACAGCCGATTTAGGTATGTCGCTGATTCCAGTCGATTCGCGGAACAGGCGCAGTGCCCTTTCGCTATAGTCCGGAATCGTCGCCCAACATTCGCCGTCCACCCATACGCCGTCTACATCATAATCGCCGGCCAGTTCTTTCAGCTGTGGAACAAGTAGTTGATCTACATAAGTCCCGAAGACTGAAGTTTTTTGCTTGTCGCGTATTCCGTCCGCGTGTATTGCTGCCCATTCGGGATGTAGTTCGATTGCCCGTGTATCCCACACACCCGAATAATGCATATAAAGTGCTATACCGTTTTGAGCGGTTACGTCTCGCCAAATACGTAGCGGATCGCCCACAAAACCGGGTGCACGGTTTCCTACCTTCGTCGGATAACTCGTATATCCGGCATGTCCCTTGCAATCGGTTTGAATATAGTCTGGCTGTACCATGTCTATAATTGTTTGCACCATTGCCGGTGTTGTATTTTTCCCGACCTCATAGCAATCACTGCCTGCATGGAAGTCGAAATGAATTCCTAAAAAGCTCTGGTCCCGGCGCAAGCGTTCCGGCTCCTGGCTCCGGATCTTCGTTCCTGTGACTAAAACCGATATTAAAATCAATAAATTTATCTTTTTCATAGAAATGATATTTTAATACTCAAAAATCCAAATTGATTTTTTGAGCCGTTTTTAATTCCGGCAGTTCTAATACTTTATTTATCTCAGATCGCTTTCACCCTGGTCATTCTTTTACTCAGACTTACAGCCTTTATTATCCGGAATATTTCGTGACCGTTATCTTTGCAGTAAACTCTTTGCCGCAAAGTTGACAAATTCGTTGTACTTTGATATTTGAGCTCATTTAGTTGCTTTAATTGTACTTTAATAGAAATAAGTGTAAGTAAGTGCTATTATTTCTTAAAAAAAGCAGGCAAAAATTGCATCTCGGCTCTCAAGGTACAACAAAGGTACAAAATAACCATGTAATGTTATAAAGAAAATATTTTATATACATTTGTAAAAATCTCTGTATTTACAGGGCTTTTATAATGTTATTACCTGTTTTTATATGATTTGTTTTGTAGTGGTTACTTTCCGATACAGAAATTCTTAAAGATATGTCCCAATACTTCGTTGGTGGTTATTTCGCCTGTTATTTCTCCCAGATAGTGCAGGCATTCCCTGATGTCCTGGGAGAGAAAGTCTCCTGTTATGCCTGTTTTCAAGCCTTCCAGAACGCGCAGAATGGCCTCGTGAGCGTTTTTTAAAATCTCATAATGCCGGGCGTTTGTGACAATTATGTCTTCGCGGCCGACTGACTCAATATTGACGGCATGTATCATCAGGTCTATTAATGCATCCAGATTATGCTTATTCCTGGCTGCAATGAAAACTATCTTTTCGTCACCGGCCAATTCCAGTTGTTTCAGATTTTCAATAGTATCAGCTTTCCCTGTATCTGTCTTATTGGCTACTATGATAAGCCTCTGGCCTTCCGTCAGCCTCCTCCTGATCTTTTCAATACGACTCAAAACAATAGGGTAGGGGTTTTGGGTATCCATCACCAGAAGTACCACCGCAGCTTCACTGAGTTTGTGATAGGTGCGTTCAATTCCCAGTGTTTCTATATAATCCCTGGTTTCGCGTAATCCTGCTGTGTCGAAAAAGCGGAATGCTGTTCCGTGTATGTTTACAACATCTTCAATTACATCGCGTGTTGTGCCGTGTATCTCCGAAACAATTGCCTTGTCTTCGTTTAGCAGTGCGTTGAGAAGAGTGGATTTACCAACATTTGTTTCTCCTATTATAGCCACCGGTATGCCGTTTTTTATAACATTACCGAGTTGAAATGAATCTTTAAGCTTTCTGAGCAGATTTTCTACTTTTTCAGCTAGTTGTAACAGCTCTTTCCTGTCGGCAAATTCAACGTCTTCCTCAGCAAAGTCCAGCTCCAACTCAATCATTGCCGTAAAATGCAGCAGCCGGTTACGGAGATCGTTGATCTCTTTTGAAAATCCGCCTCTCATCTGACTTATTGCCAGTTTGTGAGCAGCAGCATTGGAGGATGATATAACATCGGCGACTGCTTCTGCCTGGGAGAGGTCCATTTTACCGTTTAAAAATGCCCTTTGTGTGAACTCTCCGGGCCTTGCCATCCTTGCGCCATTTTCAATCAATATTTCCAGTATCTTTTGTTGTATATAGACAGAACCATGGCAGGATATCTCCACAATGTCTTCTCCCGTATAGGAGTGGGGGGCCTTGAAGAGGGATATGACAACTTCGTCAATCACTTCACCACCTGTTATCAACTGCCCGAAATGGAGGGTGTTGGCCGACTGGTCTTTTAATTTTTTATTAGCTGAAGGACTTATAAAAACTTTGTCAGTAATATCAATCGCTTTATCGCCTGAAAGACGAATTACTGCAATGGCTCCTGTTCCGGGAGAGGTTGAGATGGCGCATATAGTTGACTGATCAAGCATATTCATTGAATATTTAACAAAGATATACCAATTATTTTGATTAGTTTTACTATTCAGAGGCTGCAGATTGTCAGAATTTACCCTGAAATAAATCTGTCTGACGAACATAAGTCATGAGCAACGAATGCCTTATGTGAGGAGTTATTTGATTTTAGCGAAATGAAGTGATTTTTAGCAATTTTTTCTTCAGCGGTGAATTTTTTTTGCTAATTTTTTCAGTCCTGAATAAAAATGGAAAGTTTAAAACCACTTAAGATATAAAATTGATTATAAACTGTATAATAAAGTCATATTCGAATGGATATATTAATGAAAGAAGCAGCTGACCTCATACGGCAATCTGATTTTACAATCGCTTTTACAGGAGCCGGTATTTCAGTGGAAAGCGGAGTACCCCCTTTCAGAGGGAAACACGGACTATGGAATAAATATGATCCTAAAATACTTGACCTGGGATATTACCTGGATAATCCGGCGCATTGCTGGATATATATAAGGGAGATATTTTATGACTTCTTTGCCAATGCCAAACCTAATAAGGCTCATCTTGTGCTGGCAGAGATGGAACACAGGGGATTTCTGCAATCTGTCATCACACAGAACATAGATAATCTGCATCAGGAGGCAGGAAGCAAAGTTGTTCATGAGTTCCATGGTAATGCAAAAAAGTTAAAATGCCCTAAATGCGGACGGTCGTATAATGCCGACGATATAGATTTTAATAATTTACCACCTAAATGTGAGGATGACGGGGAGATATTAAAACCTGATTTCATATTCTTCGGAGAAGGAATTCCTCCCCTTGCATACAAAAATTCATTCTCTGATGCGGAAAGGGCAGAAGTTTGCATTATAGTGGGATCCACGGGAGAAGTGACTCCTGCGTCATATGTACCCCGCACAGCAAAACAGAGTGGTGCAGTAATAATTGAAATTAATCCTGAAGAGTCAATGTTTACAAATAATATTACTGATATCTATCTAAAAGGTAAAGCAGGGGAGGTGTTGCCAAAGCTTGCTGAATGCCTTTTATAGAACTTTTTTATATATTTGAGTCCTGGCAAAACAGGATTATGAAATATGATAAAGATTATAACTTATTATAAATCAAAAATATAATTTATTATGAAACTACTTGAAGGAAAAACAGCGATAATAACCGGAGCTTCAAGAGGAATTGGAAAGGCCATTGCCCTGAGATTTGCTTCTGAAGGGTGCGACATTGCTTTTACTGATCTTTTTGAAGATGATAATATGAGAGCAACTGAAAAGGAGTTGTCTGACATGGGTGTGAAAGCAAAGGGATATGCCTCTGACGCTTCAAAATATGACGATACAGAAAAAGTTGTAACCCAAATAGTTGAAGACTTTGGCCGGATAGATATTCTGGTTAACAATGCCGGTATTACCAAAGATACTCTGCTCATGCGCATGACTGAAGAGCAATGGGATGCAGTAATCAATGTAAATTTAAAATCGGTATTTAATTTCACAAAAGCTGCCCAGAAAATAATGCTTAAGCAGCGTTCGGGTTCAATAATAAATATGAGTTCAGTTGTAGGTGTTAACGGAAATGCCGGTCAGGCAAATTACTCTGCATCAAAAGCGGGAATCATTGGATTTACCAAGTCTGTGGCACGCGAACTGGGATCCAGAGGCATTCGTTCCAATGCCATCGCACCCGGTTTTATTATTACTGAAATGACTGATAGAATTCCTGAAAATGATCGTAAGGCATGGGAAGCTTCAATTCCACTGAAGAGGGGAGGGACACCCGGCGAAGTCGCGGGAGTGGCTCTTTTCCTGGCCTCCGACTTGTCGTCTTATGTCAGCGGACAGGTTATCAGGGTTTGCGGGGCAATGAGTACTTAACAATTCAAAATTGTATCATAAAATGAATTCTACCTTCCCTGCTGAGAGGGTAGAATTTTTTATTTCTTGTAATTATTTTACAAAATAACTCTTATTTATAAAAATATTCCTAAATTGTAGAATTAATAAACTTATCTTAATTCTCATTTCTGATGATTAACTGAAGTCGGGATGTTTAATAGATCAATTGCATACAGGTTAAGCATATTTATCTCCTTTGCAGTAATTGTAGTTTTTGTGATTTTTCTTATATTAATTTTCTTTTTCAATCTAAAATTACTTCGGGAAAACATTGAAATCAGGGCCATTAGTTACAGTGCTTTGGTTAATACCCAGGTAAGCAAGAATATCGTTACAACATCTGAAGTATCGCTTAATGTTGCTGAGCAAATTGTTTATTACGAAAGCCATAATAACCCAGAAGCATTGCTGACACCTGTAATGAATAAATATCCGTTTATAAATGCAATTCATATAAGGCTTGATTCTGTAATACCGGACAATAAGAATTATTGTATATCCAGAATAGGAAGTGAGTTATTGTTCGAAATAAAGGACAGTTTAATTTATTCCTGCCAGCCTGAAAAGGATGTTTTCGATAAGATAACCGGTTTAAGAGAGCAGGGCTGGACTGATCCATTCATATGTGATGAACAGGGTAACATGGTTGTTGCATTTTATTGCCCCATAAAAGTGCCTGATGAGAATAACCAGCAGATTTTTGCAGGACAGGTAATTTGTGAATTGTCTCTTTATGAGCTTAATAACAGCATTAATAGTATAAAAATAGGGGAAAGGGGTTATGCTTTTATTCTAAACAGAAATGGTGATTATATCACATATCCCCGTAAGGAATTTATATTGAAGAGAAATATTTTTAATCTTCCTCCGGGTGTTCTCGATACTCTGACGGTAGATGTTAAATCAATTTTTTCAGGCAACAAGGCAGGTTCTTTCTGGGCTAACCCTGATTTCCTTGATTATGATAAAAGCTGGGTGTACTATACACCTATAAACCACAACAGGTGGATTATCTTTTTCATAATGCCTCGTAACGAACTTTACGGAGAGCTGTATTTGCTGACGAGCGGTATGTTTGTAATTGCCCTTTTGGGTATTATAGTAATATTTTTAATTATAAGATATATCTCGAATAAACTTATAGAGCCTCTCAGTGCAGTTACTTCCCAGCTTAATGTATTCAGTAATCCTGAAAATCAAGGAATCCCTGATACAAAAAATGAGATTAAGCAGGTTTCTGACAGTCTGAATTTTCTAAAGGACAGGTTTGAACAGTATCATAAGCAAAGAGAGTTGGAGGAGACTAAGAGTTTCCGCAGGCAACAGGACCTGATTACAGCCTCTGAAATTCAGCGCAGTTTTATAAAAAAAGATTTTAATGGTTCAGGCCAGAATAAAAATATTGACTTATATGCCCTGTATAAACCGGCAAGTGTAATCAGCGGGGATATGTTCGACTATTTTTATATTGATGATGATCATCTGGGATTCACAATCGGGGATGTTTCCGGCATGGGCGTTCCTGCTGCACTTTTTATGAGTATTGCACAGACAACTATTAAAAATAACGCTGTTGGCTTAAAAGCAAAAGATATTGTCGTTAAGGTAAATAAAGACCTATGTACCAGCAGTCAGCACCAGTTTTTCCTGACACTTTTCCTGGGAGTGCTGAATATCAGAAAAGGAGAAATGAATTATTGTAATGCTGCTCATACTACTGCGCTCATACTGAAGACAAACGGAACAATAGTTGAACTCAACAAGTTTCACGGTTTACCCCTGGGATTATATCCTGAACGTGAATATCATGAGAGTCAGGTGAAAATTGAGAAGGGCGACTCTGTTATTCTCTATACCGACGGAGTTACAGAATTAGAGAACGGACATAAAGTTCAGTTTGGAATTAACCGTCTGAAGGCATTGCTGCCGGAGATCTCCACTGCCGGTATGAGTGCGAAAAGTATGGTTTTGCACATTGAAAAAAAACTGGAAAAATACCGGGGAGAAAATCCTCAGAATGATGATATTTGTCTTTTTATAATAAAATACAAACCTGCCAGGAAACCGGAGCCTTTAATCAGCTGTTGACCTCTTTTTTGTGAGACAGGATCCTGATCAGTAACTTCTCATTTTTCTTATCATACCCCACAGAAATGGTATCTCCTTCGGTTATCGATGCTTTTATTATGATTTCAGCCATCTCATCTTCGAGATACTTCTGTATTGCTCTTTTCAGAGGTCTTGCACCAAACTGCGGATCATAGCCTTTCTCCGCCAGAAAATCTTTTGCGGCAGGCGATATCTTCAGCTTGTAATTAAGTGATGCAACACGATCGTAAAGATCCTTCAGCTCAATATCAATGATCTGATGAATATGTTTTTTATCCAGTTGATTGAAAGTTACTACATCGTCAATCCTGTTAATGAATTCAGGAGCGAACGCTTTCTTCAGTGCTTTTTGTATAATATACTTCGCATGCTCATTTTCGGCTTCGGCACCTTTAGAGGTGGCAAAACCGACACCACGGCCAAAATCTTTAAGCTGCCTGGTACCAATGTTCGAAGTCATTATGATAATTGTATTTTTGAAGTCAACACTTCTTCCCAGGCTGTCTGTAAGTCTTCCTTCATCAAGTACCTGAAGCAGAATATGGAATACATCAGGGTGGGCCTTTTCCATCTCATCGAGCAGAACTACAGAGTAAGGTTTTCTCCGCACTTTCTCGGTAAGCTGACCGCCTTCTTCGTATCCGACATATCCCGGAGGTGCGCCAACCAGACGGGATACAGAAAATTTTTCAATATATTCGCTCATGTCTATCCTTACCAGAGCATCAAGAGTGTCGAAAAGGTAAAGTGCCAGAACTTTGGCTAATTGTGTTTTCCCGACTCCCGTCGGTCCCAGGAAAATAAAAGATCCTATCGGCCGGTTCGGATCTTTGAGTCCGGCCCTGTTACGCTGAATTGCTTTTACTATCTTGCCTATAGCCTCTTCCTGTCCAACGACCTTTTTCTTAAGATCATTCTCCATATTCATCAGACGCCTGCCCTCGGTCTGGGCAATACGCTGAACGGGAACTCCTGACATCATTGCAACAACCTCTGCCACTTTATCACCGTCAACAATTTCCCTGTGGTTAACAAGCTCTTTTTCCCACTCTTCTTTCTCCTGTTCCAGAAGCTGAAGTAAATTCTTCTCTTTGTCTCTGAAATTTGCAGCAAGCTCAAAATTCTGACTCTTTACTGCAGCTATTTTTTCCTCCTTGACCTTCTCAATCTGCTCCTCCAGCTTTACTATCCTGTCTGGTACGTTAATATTGGAAATATGAACCCTTGATCCTGATTCATCCAGAGCATCTATTGCTTTATCGGGCAGGTACCTGTCTGATATATAACGGGCTGTCAGTTTTACGCAGGCATTTATAGCTTCCGGTGTGTAAATAACATTGTGATGATCTTCGTAACGACTTTTAATATTGTTGAGTATCTCAATTGTCTCATCAACCGATGTGGGATCAACCATTACTTTCTGGAAGCGCCTTTCAAGAGCGCCGTCCTTTTCAATATGCTGCCTGTATTCATCAAGTGTGGTTGCACCAATACACTGAATGTCTCCCCTTGCAAGTGCCGGTTTAAGCATATTGGCAGCGTCAAGTGAACCGGTTGCGCCGCCTGCACCGACAATTGTATGAATCTCATCAATAAACAGTATGACATTATTGACTTTGGTCAGCTCGTTCAGAATCGCTTTCATACGCTCCTCAAACTGACCGCGGTATTTTGTCCCTGCAACAATAGAGGCAATATCAAGACTCACTACTCTTTTGTCAAACAGTATCCTTGATACTTTTTTTCCGACAATGCGCAGCGCAAGGCCTTCGGCAATGGCAGATTTTCCGACTCCGGGTTCACCGATAAGTATTGGATTGTTCTTTTTACGGCGACTCAAAATCTGGGCCAGCCTCTCTATCTCTTTCTCTCTTCCGACAATCGGATCCAGACTGTTCTCTTCAGCCAGTTTGGTGATATCAATCCCAAAATTATCGAGTACAGGAGTATCTGATTTGGGAGTTGCCCCCTTTTTTATTCCCTGTCCACCGGGCATCCTTGAAGAAGGCCCTGCAGAGTCATCATCATCACTGTCGGGAAAATCGGACCTGGCTTCAAAACCTTTGTAATCTTTCAAATGCGATTTTACAAGGTAATAGTTAATTCCATATTCGATTAAAAGCTGGGTTACTATATTGTCATTGTCTTTAAGTATGGCTAATAAAAGATGGCCGCTGTTAACCGTCGGACTTTTAAATGACCTTGCTTCAAGATATATAAGCTTAAGAGTTTTTTCGGTAGATTTCAACATCATCAAATCGGCTTTCCCGTCTATCGACTTGCCTGTCTTAATCTTTTTTTCAATTACCCTTTTTATTTCAGCCAGATTCAGCCCCAACTGCTCCAGGATATCCGTGGCAATTCCTTCTCCGTCACGAAGTATCCCCAAAAAGAGGTGCTCCTGACCGATGTAATCATTACCAAGTCTGATAGCTTCCTCACGGCTGTATCCGATTATATCTTTTATTCTGGGTGAAAATTGAGAATCCATATTAAATATTAAAATTTTGCCTTATCAAGTCCAACAAAAACTATTCCTAAAAGTTTAAATACGAAAATAAATAAAATACTTCAGCAAATTTAATAATAGTAGCAGAAGTTATTAATAAATATAACGCAATAAGATGCATTAAAAGTTAAATTGTTAATATTTTGTTCGGCCGGTGTGGATTAATTGTAATCATTATATGTCTTTTTGACAGATGATTTTTACTATTTTTGCGGATTGCTTTGAAACAAATATAAAAGAATATTTCAATGAGAGAAGGGGAAAAAATCATCAGGATAAACATCGAGGAACAGATGAAATCGGCCTACATCGATTATTCGATGTCGGTAATTGTTTCCCGTGCCCTTCCTGATGTCCGTGATGGGTTTAAACCGGTACACAGACGTGTGCTGTATGGAATGAATGACCTGGGTATCTTGTCTAACCGACCGTATAAAAAATCTGCCAGAATTGTCGGAGAGGTTTTGGGTAAGTACCATCCTCACGGGGATTCCTCAGTTTATTATACAATGGTAAGAATGGCCCAGCCTTGGTCTTTGCGGTATCCTCTGATTGACGGACAGGGAAACTTTGGTTCAGTCGATGGTGACAGTCCGGCTGCAATGAGATATACTGAAGCGAGGCTTACCAGGATTGCTGAAGAGATGCTGGCAGACCTGGATAAAAATACAGTTGACTTCCAGCCTAATTTTGATGAATCCCTGAAGGAGCCGACAGTCCTTCCCACCGTCATACCGCAGCTCCTGATAAATGGTTCTTCAGGTATTGCAGTAGGTATGGCTACAAATATGCCACCGCATAATCTGTCTGATTCTATTGATGCTATCATTGCTTATATAGATAATAATGATATAGAAATTGAAGAGCTCATAAAAATTATCGTGGCCCCTGACTTTCCCACAGGAGGTATTATATATGGTTATCAGGGAGTTAAAGAGGCATATGAGACAGGCAGGGGAAGAATAGTTATCAGGGGTAAGGCACATATTGAAAATGAAGGAAACAAACAGCGCATTGTTGTTACAGAGATTCCTTACCTTGTCAACCGTGCTGAGATGATACAAAAAACTGCTGATCTTGTAAACGATAAAAAGATTGAAGGGATCTCCAATGTAAATGACGAATCGGGCAGGGACGGCATGCGTGTTGTCTATGACCTGAAGAGAGATGCAATGAGCAATGTGGTCTTAAATAAGTTATATAAATATACCGCATTGCAAACCTCATTCAACGTTAACAATATTGCCCTGGTTAACGGCCGGCCCAAAATGCTTAACCTGAAAGATATAATAAGGCATTTCGTTGAGCACAGGCATGAGGTGATTACCCGCCGTACTGCTTACGAACTGGAACAGGCTGAGAACCGCTCAATTATATTACAGGGGCTGATTATTGCAAGTGATAATATTGACGAAGTAATAGCTATTATACGCTCATCCAAGACCCCTGATGAAGCCAGGGAAAGATTAATTGAACGGTTTGATCTTCTGGAAGTTCAGGCACGGGCAATCGTGGAAATGAGGCTCCGGCAACTTACCGGACTTGAACAGGATAAGCTCAGAAGCGAATATGAAGATGTTTTAAAACAGATTGAGTATTATAAAAAGATACTGTCTGATCTTTCCCTCAGAATGGAGATGATAAAAAATGAACTTCTTGAGATTAAGCAAAAATATGGTGATGAACGGCGTACTGAGCTGGTTCCCAATGCTGAAGAGTTCAATCCGGAAGATTTCTACGCAGATGAAGATATGGTAATAACCATTTCGCACCTTGGATATATTAAACGTACTCCTCTTACAGAGTTCAGAACCCAGGGCAGGGGAGGGACCGGTTCCAGGGGAGGCAATACGAGGGATGAAGATTTCCTTGAGAATATATTCATTGCTTCAATGCATAACACTCTGCTGCTCTTTACCGAACAGGGTAAATGTTACTGGCTGAAAGTTTACGAGATACCTGAAGGTACCCGCACCTCGAAGGGAAGAGCCATTCAGAATATTCTGAATATCAGTGCGGATGATAAAATACTTACCTTTATTAAAGTAAAGACCCTTGACGACGATGATTTCATCAATAATCATTTTATAATTCTGGCGACTAAAAAGGGCATAATCAAAAAAACCAGACTTGAAGCTTATTCCCGTCCACGACAAAAAGGTGTCAACGCTATTTCAGTAAGGGAAGGTGACAAGCTGCTTGAGGCAAGACTTACAAGCGGTACGAGCGAAATATTGCTTGCCGGCCGGTCGGGCAAAGCAATCAGATTCAATGAATCACACGTAAGACCAATGGGACGGACTGCTTCAGGAGTTAAAGGTATTACCCTTGCAGGTGAGAGCGATGAAGTCATCGGAATGGTATGCCTTCAGAACGGGAATGAAGAGATACTTGTTATTTCAGAGAACGGTTATGGAAAGCGCTCATTAATAGATGATTACAGAATTACGAACAGGGGAGGAAAGGGCGTAAAAACTTTAAATATAACTGAGAAAACAGGTAAACTGATAGCAATAAAGAGTGTCTCCAACGATAATGATCTGATGATCATAACCCAGCAGGGACTGGCTATAAGGCTGGCAGTCAGCTCAATATCGCTGCTTGGCCGTGCTACCCAGGGTGTCAGACTCATAAATCTTAAAGAAGACGACAGCATTGCCTCTGCGGCAAGGATTGTAAATGAGGCTGATGAAGATGAAGAACTTCTGGCAAATGAGGATGAAATTCAGGATGAAAAAAGTGAAAATGAATCCGGTGAGGAAGATGATTTTGGAAAAAATGATGCGGATGTTAATGATTATGAATAAAATATATTAAATTAGGACAAAAAAAATAATTAATAATTTGATTCAATTATTTGAATTATAGGTTTAAACGTAATATTTTTGTGAAAATTTTAAATTTAAATTTTTTATACGATGAGAAATACAATTATTCTGTTGAGTCTGGTTTTATTTATCCTTGCAGGATGCTCTCCAAGGGCTAAGGTTACCAGTTCCCTTAACCTGAAAGATACAGGTAAACTGGAAGAGGCTGTTACTACAATTAATGAGGCAATTGATCCCGGAAATGAAAATGCTGAAAAAACATTAAACTGGCCCCGTACATGGGAAGTCAGAGGTGAAGTATACCAGGCAATATTTCAGTCCGAAGATGAAAATGTAAAGAAATTATCAGATGATCCGCTTACTGAAGCTCTGGAATCATATAAAAAAGCACTCGAGCTGGATGACAAGGGCAAATTTGATAATAGTCTTAAGGTTAAATTAACATTATTGTCTAATGACCTTACAAATCAGGCAGTTGAAGCATTTAACGAAGAAAATTACGGTGCAGCATTAAAATCTTTTGAGCAGATTATGGATATCCAGTCGATCGACATTATACAGGCCGACAATCCGGGAGCTGTTGATACTGTTATAATTTTCAATGCCGGACTTGCAGCATACAATGCTGAGGATTATGATAAGGCTATCAAATATTACACTGAAGCCGCGAAATACGGTTATAACGGAGCAAGAACATACAGCCTTATTGCCAGCGCATACCAGTTAAATAACGATACAACTGGAGCGCTTGCTGCACTGCAGGAAGGATTTGAAAAATATCCGAAAGACAATACTGTACTTAACAGTATGATCCAGATCTACCTTGATCTCAATAAAACAGATGATGCTATGAAATATCTGGATATGGCAATAGCTGAAGATCCCAATAATGCAACATACTATTTTGCACAAGGTACACTTTATGAGAAAATGAGTCAGTCAGAAAAGGCAATCACTGCTTATGAGAAGTCAATTGCCGCTGATTCTGAATATTTTAATGCACATTACAATCTTGGTGCCCTTTATTACAATGAAGGAGTTAAACAGATAGAGGTTGCAAACACAATTCCTACATCAGAAAATGAACGCTACCAGAATGAACTGGCAAAAGCTGACGAATGGTTCAAAAAAGCTCTGCCATACATGGAAAAATGTCACCAACTGAATCCTAAAGATTCAATGACACTGGAATCGCTGAAGAATCTGTACTACAGATTGAAAAATATGGAAAAATATAACGAGATTCTTAAAAAGATAGAAGAGCTATAATTCAGAAGGAGAGATTTTCTCTCCTTTTTTTATAAAAATTCTATTTAACTTAATATCAATTATAAGACAAACTGATTTTTTAGAAATTCAGGCAATAGCAGGGAAATTAAGTATGCTACAAAGTTGCTATTGATAATATCAATCTGTTACGATGTCAATATTTGATTGTTAATAACTTGTGACGGGATGTGTTTAATTGCACTCACTGCGTTATAAAATTATCCTTAATTTAGCACTTTATAATATTTGTACTGATATTTCGTTTTGTTTAAAAATTTATAAGGAATTAATACCCATGTTAAAACTTTTGATGATACAGGCCGATTTAACCGCAGAACTGGACACGTTGGCCACAGAAACTGAAGGAATAACTACGAAATTTATCGATCTGGCATTTAAAGGCGGATGGATAATGATACCAATTATTGTTCTGTCGATAATTGCTGTTTACATCTTTTTTGACCGGTATTTTGCTATAAAAAAAGCCGGTCAGTTTGATCCCGGATTGCTCGATAAAATTAAATTTTTCATAACGAACGGTAAAATTGATGATGCCGTTATGCTCTGCCGTCAGCATTCCAATCCTGCAGCACGAATGATTGAAAAAGGTATCAGCAGGATCGGACGACCGCTGACTGATGTCAGCGCAGCTATTGAGAATGTGGGAAACCTTGAAATATCCAAGCTTGAGAAAAGCCTTCCGCTATTGGCTTCAGTGGCCGGAGGGGCGCCAATGCTGGGATTTCTCGGTACTGTGATGGGTATGATCCAGGCATTTTATGATATGGCAAATGCCGGAAACAATATTGATGTAACTCTCTTATCTACAGGTATTTATCAAGCTATGGTTACAACGGTAGCCGGACTTATTGTGGGTATTATAGCATATTTTGCATATAATATCCTGGTTGCTAATGTTGAAAAGGTAGTATTTAAAATGGAAGCCACTACTACCGAATTTATGGATCTCTTAAATGAACCTGCATAATGGCACTTAAAAGAAGAAATAAGGTAAATGCTGCCTTCAGCATGTCTTCCATGACTGATATAGTATTTTTATTGCTGATATTTTTTATGGTGACATCAACACTGGTAGCTCCTAATGCCCTTAAATTACTGCTTCCCCAAAGTAATAATCAAACTGCAGCCAAACCTGTTACTACTATTTCTGTTACAAAGGATCTAAGGTATTATATAAATGATAACGGCAGGCTGAGAAGGATAGAATTTAATGAAATAGAATCATTTCTGCGAAATCGTTACGGCATTGGTGACGACGATATATACATCTCTCTTCATGCTGAAAAATCAGTTCCATGGGAAGAGGTTGTGAAAATAATGAATATTGCAAGAAGAAATAAATATAAAATGATTGCAGCTACTGCACCGGAAGGTTAAATGAGCTTCTACGAAAAACATAAAAAAGGAATTCTGGGAACTGCCATATTTCATGTGGTAGTTCTTGTAATGCTTATTGTATTTGGCTTTTTTACCCCGCTTCCTCTTCCGGGAGAAGAAGGAATACTGGTAAATTTCGGTGACAGCGACCAGGGATTTGGAGATATTGAACCTGCTCCCCAAAGAAGAGAGCCTGAACCGTCTCCTCCTGTAAGGCAGGAACAGGAGACAGCTCCCCCACCTGTCAGACAGTCAGTTCCCCCACCCCCGTCTTCCCCGCCCGAACCTGCAAGAGAGGAGGCGATGACACAGGATTATGAAGAGACTGCCGCAATTGATGCAGCAGAACAGAAGCGACTTGAAGAGGAAAGAGAGCGCAAACTGGAAGCAGACAGGAGAAGACAGCAGGAACTGGACAGACAGCGACAGGCAAAACTGGAACAGCAGAGACGCGAGGCTGAGCTTGAACGTCAGCGACAGGCAGAAATTGAAAGAGAGCGGCAGGCTGAGATTGAGAGACAAAAGCAGATTGAGGCGGAACGCAGACGACAGGCAGCAGAACAGAAAAAAATAGAGGAAATAAATTCGAGAGCCCAGGGTGCATTTGGAGGCGGTACCAGCGGTCCGGGCGGACAGGGAACGGGTACCAATCCCAATCAGGGAGTAACATTCCCGGATGGTAACCAGGGAGCCTCCACAGGTGATCCCAATGCAGGAACATACGGACCAGGTGGCAGCGGATCTGGTGATCAGGGTACAGGGGTATCTTACAGTCTGTCAGGAAGAAATGCCCGTTCATTGCCTAAACCGGTTTACCCCGGAAACGACGAGGGACTTGTTGTGGTGAACATTACTGTTGATAAATATGGAAATGTTACGGCAGCAGAGCCGGGAGTCCGCGGCACTACCATAATGAACCAGAGCTTCTGGAATGAAGCAAAACGGGCAGCCCTGAAAGCAAAATTCAATATCGATGAAAATGCACCTGCTTTCCAGCAGGGTACAATATCTTATCGTTTTAAGCTGGATTAAACTAATCTATATTTTTCGACTATTTACCGAATATATTCTATAAATTGTCCATTTTTCAAAAAGTAATGGTTAATATTTTGTACCTTTGAATTGTTCTGAAAGCAATAATATCAACCATGCTTAGAAGATTTTTTATTATCTGTATAATACTTATTTTAAATGTCCTGACTGTTTGTGCACAATCGGTCGGACTTGTGCTGAGCGGCGGGGGTGCCAAAGGTCTGGCTCATATCGGAGTCATCCGGGTCCTTGAAGAGAATAATATCCCTATCGACTACATTGCAGGTACTTCAATCGGTGCAATAGTCGGGGGACTATATGCGGCAGGTTATTCACCCGACGAGATGGAAGAGCTCTTCAGATCTGACGATTTTTATTTCTGGTCGACCGGACAGATACAAAAGGAATACAGGTACTATTTCACCAAGCCGGAACCTGATCCTGCCTGGCTGGAGCTGAGACTGGAAAAAGAAGAAGACAAAGTGAAATTATTGCCCCCTACCAATATTATTCCTGATGAGCAGATGGATTTTGCCTTCATGGAGCTACTGGCAGCTACAAATGCAGCTTGCAGGAATAATTTTGACAGCCTGATGGTTCCTTTCTTCTGTGTGGCCACTGATCTATATAATAACCGTCCTGTTATTTTACGGAGGGGCGACCTGGGTGAAGCAATCAGGGCGTCAATGACGGTTCCTTTCTATTTTAAACCTATTGCAATTAATGATACGCTTCTTTTCGATGGTGGAATTGTCAACAACTTTCCTCAGGATTTTATGAAGGATCTATTCAATCCTGATATTATTATCGGCCACAAAGTTGCCGATGAAACAAAAATTCCGCATTCTGATAACCTGATGCAGCAAATTACAAATATGGTCATGCGGCCGACTGATTATAAAATTGGAGAAAAAGACGGAATTCTGATGGAGACCAAACTTGAGAATGTAAGTCTTCTCGACTTTAATAAAATAGATTTTATAGAGACTGAAGGCATCAGCACTGCTAACAGATATATCGACAGTATAAGAACTATAATACAAAGAAGAATCCCTTCTGAAGAGGTGAAGCAAAAACGAAAAAAGTTCAATGCAAAAAAACCAAAACTAATCTTCGACAATATTCAGGTTGAGGGATTGGAAGACCCGATGCAGCGCAGATTCATTATTCAGTCGATAAAACACCGTTATGATATCTTTTCTTTAGGTACCCTTAAAAAGGAGTACTTTAAACTTATTGCTGATGAACATTTGAGATCCATACGGCCAATCGCCTTTTATAATAGTGAAACAGGATATTTCGATCTTCATCTGAAAGTGGAACCTGAAAAGAAATTCAAAATAAATATTGGTGGAAATCTCTCTACCAAGCCTATAAACCAAGGATTTGCCAGTCTTGATTTCAGATCTTACCAGGGCAGGGCATATTCATTAATTTCCAATATCTATTTTGGCCGCTTCTACAGCTCATTTAAAATCGGAGGAAGAATCGACTTCCCCACTACCCTGCCATTCTATCTGGCCGGGTACTCTACCTTTAACCGCTGGGATTTTTTCGCCTCAAGTTCAGAGCTTTTTTTTGAAGATGTAAGACCTCCGTTTATTATTCAGGGAGAATATAATTTACGATTTGAAGCCGGAATTCCGGTCGGGCTCCATTCAAAACTTTATTCAGGTGCCACATTCATCAACTCCTCTGATGATTACTATCAGACAGATGTATTTAAAAAAGAGGACGTACCGGATAAAACAAAATTTACAGCTTTTGTTTCAAAATTAGGCCTCGAAAATAACTCTCTCAACTATAAACAATATCCTACTGAAGGATCATATAATGAGCTGACATTTAGTTATATAACCGGGAGAGAATCCAATGTTCCAGGGACAACTTCCGCAATAAATACGTCAAAAAAACAAAATCATCATTACCTGCTTATAAAAGCCGGCACCCTGAAATACTGGAATATGGGTAGAAGGTTTGCACTTGGTACTCAGGCTGAAGGTGTTTTGAGCAATAAAAAATTTTTCAGCAACTTCCGATCAACCATGCTTGCTGCCCCGGGGTACTACCCTACCCCGCACAACAGATCACTTTTCATAGAAAATTTTCATTCAAATAATTATATCGCAGGCGGATTAATATCTGTTTTTAACTTTAATCCGTCACTGCATCTCCGACTGGAAGCACATGCCTTTTTACCTATAAAAGAGGAACTTAAGAACCCGGATTTCACTGTCTACAAGAATGAAAAGCTCTTTTCTGATTATTATCTCCAGGGCATGGCCGCACTAGTCATGCATACGGGAATGGGACCTCTCAGTCTTGCTTTAAATTATTATGAGAAGCCAAATACCAGTCTCTACCTGACACTCAATTTCGGATACATTCTTTTTAATAAGAGAGGTCTGTAGAGCAGAAAATAAACTATATTTGATCTGTTCACCTTTCTTTTATATTTTTGTATAAAAAGAGTACCGGAAATGAAAAAGTTAATAGGCAATATTCAATTGGAAGCTGTTCACGGAGATATTACCCAACAGCCTGATGTAGCTGCAGTCGTAAATGCTGCAAATGCATGGTTGAAGCCGGGAGGAGGAGTTGCTGGTGCTATTCACCGTGCAGCAGGACCCGGTCTTGAAGAGGAGTGTAAGCCTTTAGCACCCATAAAAACAGGCGAAGCCGTTATGACAGGAGCTTATAACCTGCCTAATAAATATGTTATTCATGCGCTTGGACCTGTTTACGGGAAGGATAAACCTGAAAATATTCTGCTGGCCGACTGCTACCATAATATATTGCGCCTTGCTGATGAGAATAAAATAGAGGCAATAGCCTTGCCGGCCATTTCCACAGGTGCTTTTGGTTACCCTTTCGAAGCGGCAACTGACATTGCATTAAATGCTGTTATTGAGCAAATCCCTGATCTTAAATATCTAAAACATATAAGATTTGTTTTATTCGGTGAAATAGATTATGAAATATATCTCGGCCGGCTAAGGGATATAAAAGAGTAAAACTCCTTATCAGACAAAATATTCTGCTTAAATTTCATCCGGGAACGGCCTTGTTATCCTGACCCGGCAACAACTTTCATAAATCGTGTTAATAATTTAATTGACGTTCCCGGTTGGTTTTTCACTTCTTTTAAGTATTTTTCCACCTCTTTATACCTGTCAGCCTTGTGTAATCTACGGATGACATCTGGTAAAAAGATATTGTGTTAATACCTGAAAATTTGCAATCATAAAATTAATTTGTATGAAAAAATTTGATAATGTCTCTAAAGAAAGGTTGGTTTCTCTTGACTTTTTCAGAGGTTTTACGATGCTTTTACTTGTAAGTGGAGGATTTTTGCAATATTTTGCCCGTTCTGAATTTGATGGAACGGTTATCCATTCCATTTTTACGCAGTTTACGCATCCTGAATGGGAAGGCTTCAGATTCTGGGACCTGATTCAACCCTTCTTTATGTTTATTGTGGGAGTTGCGATACCTTTTTCCATCGCCAACAGACTTGCTAAGGGACATTCATGGAACAGCCTGGTTAAACATGCAGGCATCCGTTCAATTATACTTATACTACTGGGCGTGACTCTGGGTACACGCAGTAATGAATTCACACTTACCTTCCAAAATGTTCTTGCCCAAATCGGATTTACTTATTTTGTTACATTCCTGCTTATTCGTGCAAAACCATCTGTTCAGTTAGCCGTGTCGATCGGACTTATTATAATCACTGAAATTTTATACCGCCTGTTTCCTATGGAGCCGGGGCAGGCTTTTGTTGCCGGAAAGACTTTTGGCGATTATGTTAATCAGATAATTGCTCCGGGATCAAGCGGACACTGGGCTTCATTCAATGCTGTTCCTACTTCTGCCCACACCATCTGGGGAGCTTTGTGCGGTCAGCTGTTGCAGTCTAAGCTTCCAAATGCAAAAAAACTAAGATATCTTCTGATTGGCGGTATTATTGCCCTGGCAGTCGGATATGCCCTGACACCTGTTTCTCCGGTTATCAAAAGAATTTGTACTGCATCATTTGTCTTTATAAGCGGAGGATGGTCAATATTAGCCCTTAACCTGTCTTATTGGATTATAGATATGAATAACTATAAAAAATGGGCCTTCTTCGGTGTTGTTGTGGGGATGAATCCAATTTTTATATATCTGTTCAGTGGAGCTATTAGCGGTTTGGTTCGTAAATTTATCGGACCGTGGGTACATCTTATCCTTGGGTGGATTCCGGGTAATTTTATAGAAGTGCTGATGCTGGCAGTTATATGGTTCTTTAACTGGTATATCTGTTATCTGCTGTATAAGAGGCGCATATTTATCCGCATCTGACCTTTTTGAACAAATGTAATTTATATTGAAACTTTTTACTATATTTAAGGTATAAAATCAAAAATCATGGACAGACGAAAATTTGTTAAAGCATCGCTTGTAACCTCTGCAGCGCTGTCAGCCTCCCCGGCCTTCAGTTATTCCTTCAACGATATGCCGGTAAACAGAAACACCAAAATAGGGATTATGTACAGTACTATCGGTGCAGGTGAGTCAGTAGGCGAAAAATTCAGATTATCAAAAGAAGCCGGTTTTGACGGTGTGGAAGTCTTAAGCCACATGGACAGAGATGAAGTGATGAAAGCAAAAAAGGATACCGGTCTGGAAATACCCAGTCTTTGTGGTTCACAGCACTGGAAATTTCTGCTTTCATCTCCCGATCCGGACATCAGGAAAAAGGGACGGGAAGCTCTTAAGCAGTCACTGGAAGATGCTAAGTTCTACGGTACAGATACGGTTCTGCTGGTACCGGGACGGGTAGATGAGTCAGTGACATACAGAGAGTGCTGGGACCGTTCAATTAGTGAAATTAAACAGGTATTGCCCCTGGCTGAAGATCTGAAAGTTGCAATAGCTATTGAAAATGTCTGGAACAATTTTATTTTAAGTCCTGTAGAGGCTAAGTATTACCTGGAGCAGTTCGACAGTCCTTATGTGAAGTTTTACTTTGACTGTGGTAATATTTGTGTATATGGCTGGCCTGAGCAATGGATAGATCTGCTGGGAAGTGATATTGCCAGGATTCACATTAAGGAGTTCAACAGGAAAGTGGCTGATTCCAAAGGGAAAAGAGAAGGATTCAACTTCGCTCTGACTGAAGGAGACATTAACTGGTCAGCAGTAATGAAATCGCTCGATACCATAGGATATAACAACTACATTACCCTCGAGCAACGAGGTGGTGATACACTTGATGGACTGAAAGACCTCGTCAGAAGGGCAAAAATCATTGCAAACAGCTAATGATAAAATGTGCGGACGATTTGTTCAGGTTATAGATATTGAACTGTTCATAAAGAGATTCGGAGTAAAAAACCCGGGTGAAATAAAAGCAAAGGACAACTATAATATTGCCCCGGGAGATCATGTTTATGTCATAACCAACGATAAACCGGATGAACTGCAACTGTTTCAGTTCGGCCTGACTCCCCACTGGGCTAAAAAGCAGATGTACCTTATCAACGCGAGGTCAGAGGGTGATCAGAATAAAGATGACAATACAGATTACTCAGGTGTAATGGGGATCACTGATAAACCATCATTCAGGACACCCATCCGGAAAAAAAGATGTCTGGTCATTGCAAACGGTTATTATGAAGGTCCCTCAAAAGAGCGACTGAGTAAACCTTATTATATTTCCAAAAATGATAACAGGGTATTTACTTTCGCCGGCATATGGGATACCTGGTTTGATGAAAGAACCTCTGAGGTCATTAACTCTTTCTCCATTATTACTACGGTCGCCAATCCCGTTACGAAACTAATCGGGCATCATCGATCCCCGGTTATTTTAGAAGAAAAAGATGAAGCCAGGTGGCTTGACGAAAATCTTCCTTTAAAAGAGGTACTTAAACTGTTAAAGCCATATAAAGGTGAAGAATTCAGTGCAGTTCCGGTTTCAATACGGATAAAAAATCCAAAAAATAAAGATAGTGATCTTATTATTCCGGTTGATGAGACAGGAAAAGTTGAATTTGACTCCTCAGTGAAGCAGGACCTTCGACTTGAGGGAATGGGGCGAGGTAAAAGAGAGGATAAAGAGTGACTCCTCAAATATTCTGATGCATGATATTTAGGAGGCTGACTATTTTTATTCTCAGCTATGATTAACTGTAAATAGTTATAACAAGTTTCCTGGAAACACTATAATTTCTGAATTCACAAAAGTATATCCCCTGCCATGTTCCAAGATTTAGCCTGTGGTTGGTAACAGGTATTGTTATCTCTGCACCGATAACTGATGATTTAAGATGTGCGGGCATGTCATCACTTCCCTCCAGTGTATGAATATATACCGGATCATTTTCAGGAATCATCTTATTCATAAATGATTCAAAATCGGTCCTGACAGAAGGGTCGGCATTTTCATTCAGAGTAATTCCGGCCGATGTATGTTTTACCAGAATATGCAGCAATCCCTTCTCCGGAAGAGCAGGTAGTTTCTGTGTTATCAGCGAGGTGATCAGATGGTATCCTCTCCTGTAATGTGGTAATGTAATTTCTAATTGTTGAATCATAGCAGTTGTTAAAAATAAGATGCATATTTATAAAAATGGGCAGACAGCAAACAGTATGTCATTTTAAAAAGTCTTTAAAAGCATTATAGGTTCCTCCGGTTTTCTCCCGTTCAAGCATATCGCTTTGCTGTTGCTTCCATGTCTCTGCCAGTAATCTTAATGTTTTATCAGCATGAGCAAAGAACATCTTATATGACTTGCAAAATCTTGGTTTTTTGTGGTCGTTGGGATCTTTAATCCTGTCTTTGGTACAACCGCCGTAACACTTTGTGAGCCATGGGCATCTTCTGCATTCCCCGGGCAGGATTGCCTTGGCAGCACCAAATGTCTGCTGTCTCTTGCTGTTAAGCATGTCTGTGATTCTGTTGTTCATTATATTTCCCAGTTTCCATTTGGGTTCTACAAAAAAGTCACAGCTATAAACATTCCCGTTATGCTCCACAGCAACATAGGGTCCGCACTCTTTCATCATGGTACACTCAGGCGGTTCCAGTCCGACGTAAGTATAAAATACTGAATCAAAATGTCTTATGTGGGTAGTCGGCAGACCGTTTTCAAAATCGGAGAGCCACAGATCAAATGTTTTGCATAAATATTCACCGTAATCTTCTGCAGTTACAGAGAATGAGGCGGCTCTTGACGGATCGGTCTTATCAGTCTCAACAATAGGGATAAACTGCATCCATGTAAATCCAAGCGATTTAAAATAGTTATATGTCTCTCCCGGAAACCGGACTGAATAATCAGTCAGCGTAGCCAGTACATTTGTTGCAACTCCGTTCTGCAGAAGCATGCGTGCATTGTTTTCCACACGGCGGTGACTCCCTTTTCCTGCTTTATCAACTCTGTAATGATCATGAATATGTTCCGGTCCGTCGATTGAAAGTCCCACCAGCCAGTCATATTTCTGCAGGAACTCTGCCCACTCTTCGTTAAGCAGAGTACCGTTAGTCTGTAATCCATTTCCAACTGTCTGTCCGTGACCGTATTTCATTTCCAGCTCTACTGCTCTTTTATAAAAGTCAAGTCCCATTAACGCTGGTTCACCTCCCTGCCAGGCTATTGAGACTGAGTCTCCCGATTGCTGCATCACCTGTCTTATCAGCTCCTCCTGTATTTCATCATTCATCCGGTGTTTTAATGTTTCTGAGAATAGCTCTGCTTTCTCCAGGTAGAAACAATATCTGCAATTTAAATTGCAGTCGGGACCGGCTGGTTTTACCAAAACCGAATTTAACGGGCGATACTTTTTAGCCATTTCTAATTATCCTTATAAATCAACAACAAAAATATAAACAGTTTTTAAAAAACCTGAAAACTCAAGAGCGAACAGAATTAATTGATTATTTTAATAGTAGTCCTTCGGTTTAGCCGCCGCCCCTCGCTATCCTCATTATCAGCAACAGGTCTGCTCTCTCCGTATCCCTGCCATTCAAGTCGTGATTCATTAATCCCATGGTTCACAAGAAATTTTACTACTGAATGAGCACGATTTTCTGACAGGATCATATTCTTCTCCTCTGTACCTGTATTATCTGTATGCCCCTGAATCTCAACCTTTAACATTGAATTATCATCCAGGAAGTTAACCAGCTTCAGCAATTCCGGCTCCGATTCAGGTAAAATTGAAAATGAGTCTGTCTCAAAATATATATTGTACAAATTCATTTCAGCTCCAACCTCAACCGGTGTAAGTTTAATATCCAGATCATAAGGGTTATAAATATCTTTAGTACTGCTTAAATCAAAAGCCCGGGAATAAAACAGGTATCCCTCTTTGGCAACTGAAAATGCATAACCGGAACCTGCCGGAAGAGATATTAATGCCCTGCCCGACTTGTCGGTCGACTGAATCAGAGGTTCTCTGTCTTTGTTGGTGAGATCAGCCAGTTCAACATTTGCCTTTACTGGTTGGTTCGTTTTGATATCACTGACTCTCAGATTTACATAGGTTGCGGGAACAGGTCTCACCTGTTCGGGCAGACTGAATGAGTAGATATCTATATTGCCGTTTTCCTCCCGTGAAGACGAAAAATAAGCTGTTTTTCCATCGCCGCTAATGTACATTCCCTGTTCGTCATTCACTGTATTTATAGGAAAGCCAAGATTTTTTGGATTTGAAAAAACCGAATCATCAATTATTTGAGAAACAAAAAGGTCATAGCCACCCATTCCCGTATGATAATCAGAGGAGAAATAAAAGTTCCTGTTTCCTGCATGAATGAAAGGAGATGTTTCATTACCTATGGTATTTATACTGTCGCCCAGGTTTTCAGGTGATTTCCACCTTAATATTCCCATTTGATCAAATCCGAGGCATTCTGCTCTCCACAGATCTTTACCTCCCTTGCCGCCCGGACGGTCACTTGAAAAGTAGAGATATTTCCCGTCGGACGACAAGGATGGCTGGGATTCCCAGCCGGCTGAATTCAGGGGAGTGCCGGCACACAGAGGTGTGCTCCATTCACCATCCCGGCGAACAGAATAATAGATGTCGCAACTACCAATACCATCTCTTCTGTTGCATGCTGTAAAAAACAGCAACCTGCCATCGGCAGAAACAGACTGAGCCCCTTCATTATCATTTGTGTTTATTCTTTTTAACGGCACTGCAGGGGTCCATTCCTTTTCACTATAATCAGAATAGAAAAAATCTTCCTGTGGCATCCGTCCCGGTACCTTTATTAACCGGGTAAATATAAGTTGTTGCTGATCAATACTCAGACTTGGCCAGTAATCATCGTAAGCTGAGTTGACATTTCCGGAAAGTTTTTCGGGATTAAACTCTACCGGATTCCTGACCGCTTCTGCAGCAAATTTGCAGCTTTCAATTCTTCGTTGGATCTCATTGCTGCGCTCCTCGCTTAAAGTAGCTGAATTACTGTAATTTAAAAAATATTCTAAGGCTTGTTCATACTTTTCCAGTGAATAAGAGGCATCACCCAGCCGATAGTATATAAGAGGATTATCTATAGAATTTTTAGCTTTACTTAGCTCGATAATCTCATTTTCCCTGTCGTTCGTCTCTTTATAGATATCAGCAAGCAAAAGTCTTGCATCAGTGTAAGCTGAGTCGTTCTCAAGAATTCTCCTGCAAAACTCTATGGCAAAGTCATAAGATTGCATTGAAAAATGTTCTCTTGCTTCAGCAAACCATTTTTCGATTCTACGGTCATTTTGAGCTCCTGCACCAGAAATGACCGAAAACATAATGGTAAACAACAAGATGAATTTACTCTTTGTCAATATTATATATACTTCTTTGATTCCCATAAATTTTTTTTCAATTTGTAAAAACATTTTAAAGATTTAGAAAAATTTTTTTTATTTTGCCCTTGTGAAAATGTATAATTTAATTTTTTATTTTTTTTTGAATTTATGCTGTAAAATGAAACGGAAAGTAAACAAAAAAAATTACACCGAGGTTGATAACTTTGACCGGAAGAAAAAAAACGCTGCAAAAAAAGACAAAAGCTCTAAAAGAAGGATTTCCATTTACGATGAGTTTGACGAGGAAGATCTCGATGATTATTCATTTAACTATGATGACTTCGACGAAGAAGATGACTATTAATAATCCCTTATAAGAAAAAATCCACACCTGAATATATGAGAGGCCCTTTACCGGTTTAAATACCGAAATGGTATTCCGGTATTTTCAAACGGAATAAAATGCTTCCCTTCCGGGATAGAAGTATTTTTCCCGGGCTATCTTTTCAGGAAAGCAAAAGTATACAACTGTTGCCTCTGCACATATCCTGTCTTCACCGTCGGCAAGGCTACATTTTATTTTAGCAATGTTCCTTTCTAAAGATATTAGCCTGGCACGCACTGATATGCAGCCTTTGGAGATGAATACAGCCCTGGAATAACTGACTTCCATCCGGGATGTCACTCCGGCAGTATTCAGCTTTATAAAAACCAGCCAGGCTGCCGTTTCATCCATCAAAGTAGCCTGAATGCCGCCATGCAGCACACCTGTCCAGCCTTCGTATTTTTTATCCGGATTCCACCGGGAAATTATTTCATCCCCGTCTTCCCAGAATTCCAGATGGAGGCCTGCCTCATTAGCCGGGGAGCATCCAAAACAGTTATACTCCCCGGCTTCTGCAATTGATTTGAAGGGGTTTACTATCTTCTTCATAAACAGGGATTTTAGTAATAATAAATACCGGAAGTATCAGATTCCTGAAGTATATAAAAAGAAATATTGAGCAGGCACTTTTTTCAAATACCGGCTAACCATATGAACTAAAAACAACCAAAAACTAATTATTTCCAAGTATCAGGGGCAGTCCGTCTTTACCACTGCCAATTACAATTATTTTTGAATTTGAAGATTCAGAAAGACTGACTGTTGCATCAATACCTCGCTGCTGCAGTATCCTTTCAGTTAAACTTTCATTTATGATCCTGTTGTAATTTGCAATACCTTCTGCTTCAATGCGACGGCGTTCCGCTTCAGACTCCTCTCTCTGCAATCTGAACTCATATGCAAGCGCTTCCTGCTCCTGTTGTAATTTACTTTCAATAGCTGCCCTTATCTGATCAGGCAGATTAATTGAACGAATAAGCATGGCTCGCATTTCAATGTAGTTTTCACCCAGGACTTTCTTTGTCTCATCTTTGATACTGAACTCTACTTCAGCTCTTTTAGTCGAGTATATCTCTTCGGCAGTATACCTCCCTGCAACCTGACGGACAGTTGACCTGACCTCGGGAATTACCAGAACATTTATATAGTTGGTACCGAATTGCTGATGAAGGAATCCGATATCATTGTAGATAGGATTGAAACGAACCGTTATATCCGTATTAATGGAAAGTCCGTTTTTATCAAGAACATCCATGGTCTCTTCCCTCTGCTGTTCCCTGACATCATAGATATACAATTTATTCCACGGAGAAATTATGTGGAAACCTTCTCCATAGACATTTTCCGTATCAAGTCCGCTTGTATAAGGCCTGAATACAATTCCTCTTTCACCGGCCTGAATTATAAAGAACATACGGCCTCCGAAAAGTAAAAGAACAATAAGTGCGACAACCAGAACAATAATGTAAGATGCTTTAAAATTGAATTTCATAACTTTTAACTTTAAATTGTTTTAGCAAATGTAAAAAGATTAAAGAGTTCGGAGAATAATTAATATCTTTTTTGTGTCTTAATGAGCTATCTTTTCATATTTATTACCTTAGTATTATATTTGAGCAGTTAAAATGGCAATCGAAATTTTCTTTTAACAATTTGTGTAAATCAATAGTAAAAATTTATCATATTATCTAACATTCAAAAAACATGGATTTATGAGACCTCTTTTTTCATTAACATTTTACAGGAGACACTTAATCCTCCTTTGTGTTATTATTCTCGCTATAACATCTTCTGCAACAGCTCAAAACTTTTTCAAAGACGATTATGAGCCGGAGAAAAAAATTATCTTACTTGCCAACCCGACTGTTGGCAACCTGAAAACAATCAATTATCTTATAGATAATAAATTATTAAGGATAAATACCGGAAAAGTACAGTTCGTTGGTGTATACCACAATACCCAGCAATACGATTTCAGCAAAACACAAAAATATATAGATGAGGAAAATTTGAATTATTTCCATCTTCATGAATTGAATTGTCATATTGACGAAGAGAGCTTATTCTCCGGGAATGCCTGCACCGGTGAACTGAAAAATATGTTTGATAATTCTGCAGGAATTTTTTTCTTTGGCGGTCCCGATATTCCTCCTTCTGTTTACGGAGAAGAGAATGCTCTTTCAGTGGTTACCGATCCCGGCAGACACTATTTTGAGCTGACATTTCTTTTTCATCTGCTGGGCGGTTCTCAAAACAGATCTTTTAAACCTTTTCTGGAGGAAAATCCGGACTACTTTGCAACGGGGTTCTGTCTCGGCTTGCAGACTTTTAATGTTGCAACAGGCGGTTCACTGATTCAGGACATACCTTCAGAAATATATAATGCCACTGATGATGAGTCAATTGTTAAGTTAGAACAATCATGTCTTCACCGTAATTACTGGCAAAATGTTTCAGATGACTCAATGATTATGGGAATTAATATTCATGCTATAAAATTTACTGCCAACTCTTTTTTCGGGAAACGTGTAAAAGTTCCGAAAAATTTACAACCCAATATTTACAGCAGTCACCACCAGGCCATAGAAACCCCTGGAGAGGGTTTTGAAGTAACGGCTCTTTCAGATGATCACAAAATCATAGAGGGTATTGCACATACGCGCTATCCGCAGGTTTTCGCTGTTCAGTTCCATCCGGAGGTTTCTGCACTTTATGAAGAGATGGAAAAGTGGAAATTTAAACCCGGAGATGAACCGAAAAGTTATCATCAGCTTATAGAGAGCGACGGATTGTCATTTCACAGGAAGTATTGGAGATATGTATCTAAAGCATTAAAAAAGAGCTTAAAGAAATTTTCCCTGCAAGATAAATAAGAATCCTCAAAGAATCTTTATTAATATTTATTTACCGGCAGGTTAAGGGGTCAATTTGCAAATTAATGAACCCTGCTTCAAACTTCTTTATTAACTTTGCACTTCACTAGTTTAGAAACAGAATGACCTTGTTAAAAGAGATAAATCGTCGCCGTACATTTGGTATTGTAAGTCATCCGGACGCAGGTAAAACAACTCTCACAGAGAAGCTTTTGCTGTTTGGCGGAGCAATACGCGTTGCAGGTGCAGTAAAAAATAATAAAATAAAAAAGGGAGCTACCTCCGACTTCATGGAAATTGAACGACAGCGTGGCATCTCTGTGGCTACGTCGGTTATGGGATTTGAGTATAATGGTTATAAGGTTAATATTCTTGATACTCCCGGACACCAGGATTTCCAGGAAGATACCTTCAGAACCCTGACTGCTGTCGACAGTGTGATTATTGTCATAGATGCCGCAAAAGGTGTAGAGCCACAGACTGAAAAGCTTATGGAGGTATGCAGGATGAGAAAAACCCCTGTAATAGTTTTTATAAACAAGCTTGACCGTCCGGCTAAAGACTCATTTTCACTTCTCGATGAGATTGAGGAACAGCTAAAAATAAATGTATGCCCTCTAAGCTGGCCTGTCAACAACGGGCCCGATTTTAAAGGAGTTTATAACATTTACAACAAAAATCTTGTACTTTTCAATCCCAGTATCCAGAATATTGAAAAGGGCATCAGATTTGATGACCTGACTTCTCCTGAGCTTGATAAACATATAGGTCATGATGCTGAGGTACTGCGCGAAGAGCTTGAAATTGTCGGGGGCGTCTACCCTGAACTCAACCGGCAGAAATATCTTAGAGGAGATCTTGCACCGGTATTTTTCGGAAGTGCATTGTACAACTTCGGAGTGGAAGAGTTATTACATGCCTTTCTTGAAATTGCTCCTTCCCCGCAACCTTCACAGGCTAAAGAGAGAGAAGTAAAGCCTGAAGAGGACAATTTTTCCGGTTTTGTATTTAAAATACATGCAAATATAGATCCTAACCATCGCAGTCGCATTGCTTTCGTTAAAGTGTGCTCCGGTATATTTCAGAGAAATAAATTTTATTCACATATCCGGAGCGGCAAATCAGTGCGAATATCCAGTCCGACTGCATTCATGGCCTCACAAAAAGAGATAATAGAAGAAGCTTTTCCCGGAGATATAATAGGAATTCCGGATAATGGAGCCTTCATCATCGGAGATACCATAACCGAAGGTGAAAATATCAATTATAAAGGTCTTCCCAGCTTCTCTCCTGAGCTTTTCAGATACCTGGAAAACGGAGATCCCATGAAATCAAAGCAGTTGAACAAAGGGATTGACCATTTAATGGACGAAGGGGTAGCTCAGTTGTTTACCAGTCAGTTTAACGGCAGGAAGATCATTGGTACAGTGGGCCAGCTTCAATTTGAAGTTATACAGTTCAGGCTGGAGCATGAGTACGGCGCCAAATGCCGGTTTGAGCCGCTTCAGCTCTATAAGGCATGCTGGATTGAATCTGACAATAAAGAACTTCTCACAGAATTTAAAAAACGCAAATATCAAAGAATGGCAAAAGATAAATATGGAAGAGATGTCTTTATGCCTGATTCAGCTTTTATGTTACAGATGGCCCGGGATGAATTTAGAGATATCCGGTTCCATTTCACTTCAGAATTTTAATTAAACAAAGATAAAATGGTCGTTTTGGAAACTTTTTATGATAGTTCGTTCTTTACCTATTTTTTACTTCCTTTCCTGATCTTCATAGCCAGGATCATGGATGTTTCAATAGGTACGATAAGAATTGTAATGGTGGCAAAAGGTCAAAAAATATGGGCTCCTGTGCTTGGATTTTTTGAAGTTCTGATCTGGCTGATTGCCATCTCCAAAATATTTGAAAATTTAGATAACTGGATGTGTTACTTTGCCTATGCCGCTGGCTTTGCAACAGGAAACTACATCGGGTTGCTCTGGGAAGAGAGATTGGCTATGGGAATTGTTAAAATTCAGATCATCACAAGAAAAAAGGCTGACAAACTAATTGCCAACCTTAAAGCAGCCGGTTATGGAATAACCTTTCATGAAGCTAAGGGTACTACGGAACATGTAAGTATTATTTACAGTATCATAAAAAGAACGGAGATAAAAAAAGTTGAGGAGATAGTTAAAGATACCAATCCCAACGCATTCTACTCCATCGAAGATGTAAAGATGGTAAGCCACGGAGTTTATCCCTTAAGACCTGTAAATAAGAGATGGAGGTGGCGAAAAGGCAAATAACTGTTGAAAATATTAATCCTTTATTTCCAGGTATTTCTGTAGCAGTAGTTTTCCCTGCCTGATTTCTTCGCGACCGCTCGATTCAATACCATACCAGCCCCTGTAACCCAAATTCCGGCACATTTTTATCATTTGGGCAGTCATCTCCCCGGTTGGCTGATTTCTGTATGATACTCCTCCGGCGTATGGCAGCATTTTTTGAAGATAATCGATATGATCAAAATCAGGTCCCGGTCCGCGCCAGTCAGGATAAGATCCGAAATATAAATTATCTACCTCACGGAACAGATCCAGCATCCATCCGGCATCATTGGACAATCCTCCGTGATTTTCAATCAGGATGCTTATGTTTGCCGGAACAGCATACTCAAGCATCATATTGTAAGTCTCTGCTGCCCACTTTAATGCTTCATCTTTAGGAGCATCTTTTGGACCACGACAGTTTGTGCGAATAGCATGACAGCCAAGATAATTAGCAATGTCAATCCATTTCTGGTGATTTATGACGGTCTGTTTTCTCTCCTCCTTAGATGGAGTGCAGGTTTCTCCTTCATCATCAACCATTATCAGCACCATTTTTACACCATAATTCTCTGCATTTCTTTTTAACCGGTTTAAATAGCTCAGAGTTGGAACCTCAAAAAGAGTATTGACAAATTCAATACCTCTGATTCCGAAATCTTCTGCTGCTACTTTGGGAAAATCTACTGTCTTCCATTTTCCCTGACGTACCTCTTCAACCAATGCCCACTGTGCAATTGAGATATCGTCAGTGACCATATAAGGAGTTGAACTGCCAATACCTGATGCTGATATGCGTGGAGCTAATGCCGTTGCAGCACCGATTAAAAGTGATTTTTCCAGGAAATTTCTTCGATTAATCATTATTCGTTTAATTTTAAAATTAGTTATTTCTCAAATTTATTGAAATTTTATTACGTTTTCATATTATTGCTTCAATTCTATCTTAAGAATTTTTTTTGTGCCGGGAGTTATTTTAAATCTGTTGTCGATTCTGTAACCAATTACCCATACAATGTCCGGTCCGCTGCATAAAAGCCAAATTTTTTCTTTTTCATGGACAGGAATTTTTTCGTCAATAAAGAAATCACTAAGCTTTTTAAAACCTGTCATCCCCAAAGGCTTAAAAATATCTCCCTGTTTCCACTTTCTTATAAGCAGGGGGAACTGGAGTTTTTCCATATCCAGGGTTGCGATATCAGTATCTTTGATAATCCTGAAATTGGTGTTGTCAGTCTTTTCAATGACCAGGTCAAAAGGTAAAAACAGCTCCATATCATCCTCCTCAATATAGTAAATCCTTTCATCCTCTTCAGGAAGAGGTATTACAAAAAGATTTTCCCTGTCTTTTATTAACCTGTGTGTTTTCGAATAATATTGTTTCCCTGAAACGGATTCAATACGCTCAGCAATTTGCATTATTACAGCAGGATTAAAATTAAATTCTGAAAGAGTTTCAAAGAGTAGTGATTTCGGAAATGGCGTTTGCAACAAAGACTTAATATTAATTGTAATGCCATTGTCATTTTTAGTGATAACGTTTTGGGCAGCTTTATTTATGCTGTAAAAATAAACCTCTTCAACCTCCCTCAGGTTCGCGATAGTCCCAGCCATATTTGCTTTAAAAACAGGATTCAATTCTTCAAAAAGCGTAATAATCCTGTGACGGATAAAATTACGCCGGAACTCAGTATCACTGTTGGTATAATCCTCTCTGAATTCAATCGAATATTTCCGGGCATACTTTTCTATATCATCCCTGCCGGCAAAAAGCAAAGGTCTGATTATTTTACCGGATTTCTCTTTTATTCCCGATAATCCTCTTATGCCGGATTTCCTGGCAAGATTTAAAAAAAAAGTTTCAATCTGGTCATCAAGATGATGGGCAGTTGCAATATAGTCGAAACCGTTTTCTTCTCTTACGGTTTCAAAATAGTCATATCTCAACTGCCGGGCAGCCATTTCTATTGAGATACCGTTAATCCCGGCTGTCTCGCGGGTATTGAATTTTTTAAAAAATGATGGTATCCCGCTTATAAGCACATGTTGTCTTACAAGTTCTTCATCCCTTTCGGAATCTTCTCCCCTCAGTTGAAAATTGCAGTGAACAACTCCAAAATCAAATCCCGAATTTTGAAAAAGATGTAATAAAACCATACTGTCTATGCCACCGCTTACAGCCAGCAATATCCGGTCGGCAGGTTTAAAAAGCTGCTTCTCCTCAATAAAACCGGTAAATCTTTTTATCATTAATAATTAATTTTATCTCTTACCATATTGCCTGGCTATTTCAGCAATATTCAGTATCACCTCAACAGCCTTTATCATCGACGGAACCGGAATAAATTCATATGGTCCGTGAAAATTGTGTCCCCCGGCAAAAATATTTGGGCATGGCAACCCCTCATATGAGAGCCGGGCACCATCGGTTCCTCCCCTGATGGCCTTGATTTTTGATTGCACTCCCGCCTTTTGCATGGCAGATTTGGCTATATCCACAACATACATTACAGGTTCAATTTTTTGTCGCATATTATAATACTGATCATTGATTTCAATATGCGCAAGATTAAGTCCGTGCTCTACATTTACAAACTGAACTATCTCTTTTATAAGCTTCTTCTTATCTTCAAATTTTTCAAAATCGTGATCGCGTATAAGGTATTGCATCTGAGCCTTCTCAACATTTCCGTTAAGAGCTGTGAGATGGAAAAAACCTTCGTAATGAACAGTATGTTCAGGTCGCTGCGAAGGTGGAAGCATGGCTATAATTTTATTAGCCAGCAACAATGCATTTATCATCTTATTTTTGGATGCTCCCGGGTGGACACTGCGTCCCTGAATTGTAATTTTTGCCGAAGCGGCATTAAAATTCTCATATTCAAGCTCTCCCAGCTCACCTCCATCAACTGTGTATGCGAAATCAGCTCCAAAACTCTTAATGTCAAATTTGTCTGTACCTCTGCCTATCTCTTCATCCGGTGTAAAAGCAATCCTTATCTTTCCATGCCTGGATTTACTGTCATTCAAAAGTATTTCTGCTGCTGTAATAATTTCAGCAACACCTGCCTTATCATCAGCGCCCAGCAAAGTAGTACCGTCTGCTGTTATTAGCTGTTGTCCTTTATACTGAAGGATTTCAGGAAATTCTGCCGGATCTATTATAATATCATTTTTAAGTTTAATTGCCTTTCCGTCCCATGATTCTGTTATCTGAGGCTTTACATCTTTACCGGGAAAATCCGGGCTGGTATCTACATGAGCAATAAATCCGGTAACAGGAGCATTTTCAATGCCATTCGGGGGGATGGTGGCTGTAAGATATCCGTTTTCATCCAGAATTACTTCACTCAATCCGATCTCTTCAAGCTCTTTCTGTAATTGCCTCATGAAAGTGATTTGTCGTGATGTACTTGGAAATGAGTTGCTTTGAGGATCTGAAGTTGTATGTTCCCCGGCATATTTTAGAAATCTTTTTACTACTTTATCTTTCATCCGTTTAAAATTTTAATATAATTTTTCTAATTAAAATAAATATGATCTTTTATTTTATAAGAAAGAACTCACCCAAATAATATCAATTTCATGTCCTGACAGGATTCATCCCTCTCTGGTTTTTAGGACTGTGAATAATTAGCAGTAAAATTTCCCGCTGAAGAAAAAATTGCTAAAAATCATTCCATTCAGCTAAAATCAAATAACTCCTCACTTCAGGCATTCGTTCCTCATTCCTGAAGTTCGTCAGACAGATTTGATTTATAAAGATCATACATCATCTGCATTAAATGCAAATCCAAGCCTTTTCCCTGTTACCATCCGGGAATGACTTATTTTCTCACACATCTGTTCGACAGTTGCCAGTTTGACCTGGTCATACGGAGGTACAAGCAAATCAAATTCAATGCAATATCTTATTGCAGTCTCAACAATCTGCCGCAAAATTCCCGGTGAAATAGTGTCAATGGCAAAACTTTTTACATTCTCTTCGGTTTGCCGTTTCCCTTCGACAAAAAAGTGATTATCCTTATTTATGAATACTCTGGCGACCAGATAACCCAAATCATTCAGACGGTTATACTTAAATGAGTCTGCCAGGAAATTATAAATATTTATCATTCCGCAATATGAGCGAAGAGGATCTTCTTCAATATATTTTGATTTCAGTATTGGATGTTTATTGTCAAATTCAAACACGTTTGAATGCATGCTGAAGATAAGCAGGTCGCCTCCGATCTCAAACTCCGCTTCAAAAGGTCCCCTCTCTTTACATGAGGGCAATGATACATTTGGTACCTGATCCTTTAACACTGTGATGTAATTCTTCTCCAATGTTTTAAGGACTTTTTTAAGTATTTTAAATGTCTGAAGAGTATTTGAATAAACACGCTGCTTGATATTAGACTTTATGACAAATGCCTCCAAAAGGGCTTCCCTGGTCTCTTTTTCATTCATGCTGTGAAATTTTGAACTAAAATACAAAATAGAGACTATTTCACAACCTTTTGAAGCATTATTCCTTAATAAGCAACAGCAAATATCACCCTCTGTTTCGACGGCTTTCCGGAGTAAACACAAACGCCGTATTCAGACTGATTATCCAGGGGAATGCATCTGATGGTGGCTTTTGTCTCTTCCTTGATTTTATCTTCAGTTTCGGATGTACCGTCCCAGTGTGCATAGATAAAACCCCCTTTATCATTTAAAACCTCCCTGAACTCTTTCCAGGTATCTACGCGGTATGAGTTAGTTTCCCTGAAAGCAAGGGCTTTTTGATATATGACTTTCTGGATATCATTCAGTAAATTTTCAATATAATCAACTATTGATTCAAGAGGAACCACCATCTTTTCAAGAGTATCCCGCCGGGATACCTCTGCTGTACTGTTTTCAAGGTCGCGGGGCCCAATTGCAAGTCTTACGGGTACTCCTTTCAGCTCATACTCAGAAAATTTCCAACCCGGCTTTTTATTTTCACTGTCATCATATTTAACTGAAATGCCCCTGGACTTAAGTTCCGTCAGAATGCCGCTAACCTTCTCCGATATGGCAGCAAGCTGCTCTGCCTTTTTATATATTGGTACAATAACAACCTGAATTGGTGCCAGTTTTGGGGGAAGTACAAGTCCGTTATCATCAGAATGAGCCATAATCAACGCTCCTATAAGACGGGTAGAAACTCCCCATGAAGTAGCCCATACGTATTCTTCCCGGCCCTCTTTTCCGGTGAACTTAACGTCAAATGCCTTTGCAAAATTTTGTCCGAGAAAATGTGAGGTACCCGACTGAAGAGCTTTTCCATCCTGCATTAATGCCTCTATTGTATAGGTATCAACAGCTCCTGCAAAGCGTTCATTTTCAGTTTTAAGTCCCTTAATAACAGGTATTCCCATAAAATCTTCAACAAAATCTGCATATATATCTAATATCTTCAAAGTTTCCTCAATGGCTTCCTCTTTGGTTGCATGGGCAGTATGACCTTCCTGCCATAAAAATTCGGCAGTACGCAAAAAAAGACGGGTTCTCATCTCCCACCTCACAACATTTGCCCACTGGTTTATCAGGAGGGGAAGATCGCGGTGCGACTGGATCCAGTTACGATAAGTATTCCAGATAATCGTTTCAGATGTAGGCCGTATAATTAACTCCTCCTCCAGTCTGGCTTCAGGATCAACTATCACTCCTCCCTTCTCTTCGTCATTTTTCAGACGGTAATGGGTTACAACAGCACACTCTTTTGCAAATCCCTCAACATGATCAGCTTCCCTGCTGAAAAAAGACTTTGGAATAAACAGAGGAAAATAGGCATTAACATGTCCGGTCTCCTTGAACTTACGGTCTAATTCAGCCTGCATCTTTTCCCAGATAGCAAATCCGTAAGGTTTAATAACCATACATCCTCTGACAGCTGAATTTTCAGCCATATCAGCCTTTATAACCAGATCCTGATACCATTGTGAGTAATTTTCTTTTCGTGGTGTTAATTCTTTCGCCATTTTCTTGAATTTGGTACAGAATTTGTTTTAATTTACATGTTATAAGAGTTTACAAAGAAAGTAAATATTATTGGAATTAAATAAACCGGGAGACGAGTTATGAAATCAAGATTAACATTTTTAGCATTGACTGCACTTTTTTTAGGTGCATGTACATCGGGAGTATATGTTACCCGTGATTATACGGATGATATTTACTTCAATCCGGCAAGTGTTCCCCCTCCTGTTGTTATTGAGGAGGAGATGATAAGTCAGGGTGAAGTTGCAAGAGAAAAGTCGGACCAGAGAATGATCATCAGCAATATTGAAGAGAATCAGGAGGGTTCTCAAACAATGAACAATTACATTTTTGATGGTACTCAGGAGGATGCAGATGCTCTGACATACAGCATGGGCCAGTATGATATGTATGATAGCGACACTACCGTTTTTTATAATGATGATGAGGTTAAATATGTAATTAACAACTACTATGACGGTGATGAAATCGATTATACATATCGCATAAGAAGATTCCATCGTCCCTATTTTTATGATCCTTTCTACTGGGACAGCTGGTATTATGATCCATTCTACTACTCATGGTACTACCCGTCATGGTCGTATGCATGGGACTATGGATGGGGATATAGCTGGTATTCTCCTTACTACAGCTGGAGATGGGGTTATTATTCTCCATACAGTTACTGGTACAGGCCTTATTACAGTTATTACGGATGGGGATATCCCTATTACGGCAACTGGTATGGATACGGCGGACACTGGTATGCTGATTCTGAAAACTACCGGTATGGGAGAAGAGGTTCATCAAGCACCAATGTTTATTACGGAGCAGGCAGCGAAGGCAGAAGAACTACAACTGCTTCATTAAGGCCTTCAGCCACTGAGATAAGAGATGGAAGAGAAGGTGCCGTGCGTCGGACAGATGTTGGAACGGTTCAACCGAACCGAAGGACTACTTCTGATGTGGTTGCAGGTGATAGGTCACGGACTTCCGTTAATTCTCCTGAAAAATCTGCCGGCAATGTACTTACCGAGAGAAGAAGGACAACTTCAGCACAAGAGTCACCTTACCAGGTAAGAACTATCACAGGCAGTCAGACCCGTACACAAACTTATACACGTCCGGGTACCGGTAATACAACAGGTACATATACAAGGCCCAGGGTAGTTACAAGAGATAATTCGCAAACAAGATATACTGCTCCCAGGTCATCATCAACATATAACAGAACTTACCGCTCAGGTTCTACATACAACAGAAGCACAACCAAAAGCGGCTCAACACGTACCTACAGTACGCCATCACGGTCCGCCAGCCGGAGCTCAAGCGGTTACAAAAGTGCACCGACCAGAAGCAGCAGCGGCAGTAGCAGCAGCGGCAGCTATCGCAGCAGCGGATCATCAGGATCACGAAGCTCTGGTACGGCAGGTTCTTCAAGTTCCGGAAGCAGGTCTTCATCTTCTTCATCAGGAAGGAGACGATAAGTAAAAATAGTATTAAAGAATTACTGACAAATAAGCATTTACAGCTCAAACAGAAATTATAAAGTTCTATTTTGAGTTATGATGATAATATAAAGTTAATAACAGTTTGAAACTGCAAGCTCTTTTTATCCTGGTTCTGAGTCTGCAAGTGAGGGGTGATTTAACATTTTTATTTCAATTACAATTATAAAATTTTAAACGAATGAAACGAACATGAACTTTTTTAAACAAAAATTTCACAAAATCAAATGTTTAAAAAAGTTTATGTGAGAGCGTAGCGGTTCCATATGTTCTCAAATTTTTAATTAGTTTATTAATAAATAATTACAAAATTTTAAACAGATGAAAAAATTCATAAGGTTAATCACTATAATGATGTTCGTGCCATTTTTGGTTGAGGCACAGGATCTCTCTGATGCACTGCGATTTTCCACTTTTCAGATAAATGGTACAGCCCGTGCAGGCGCAATGGGTAATGCCTTTGGATCACTGGGAGGAGATTTTACGTCAGTAAGCATCAATCCGGCCGGACTCGGTTTATACCGGGCAAGTGAGCTGGTTTTTTCGCCTACATTCGGACAAACGCAGATTGAGACAAGTTTCATGGGCACCCTGATGACCGACAGTAAATATAATTTTGCATTAAGCAATCTGAGTTATGTAGCTTCTATGGTGCCTAAAAATTCAAGTGAGACAGGTATAGTCAATATTAATATCGGAATAGGCTATAACCGGTTGATGGACTTTAACAGTGTTGCTAACATTATGGGGCATAATGTGGAGAGTTCTTTTCTTGATAATCTGATAGAAAATGCAAATGGTGAAGATCCAAATCAGGGTTGGAGTGAATTTTACGAGGGACTCGCGTACTATGATCCGGATAATGAAACAGGTGCTGATCTTATTTATGTCGAAGATGATTTTTGGAGAAGTGATATTCAGATAAATCCCTTTGATGAGAGTATCGAAAATTATAAGCATTCGCAAAGAAAGTCGATCTCCCGTACAGGCTCAATGAATGAATATTCACTTGCACTGGGAATGAACTTCAACCATAAATTGTATTTGGGAGCATCTCTGGGCATTGTGGATGTTTATTATAAAGAGTCATCCTCTTTTGAGGAGTGGGACGACCAGAATATAATCCCGAGGTTTAATTCCATGCAGTTTGACAGTTATATGAGTACCAGCGGAACAGGCTATAACGGGAAAATAGGGATAATATACAAACCTGTTAATGAACTGCGTCTGGGTGCTTCTGTTCAGACTCCTACATTTTTCAATCTTAATGAAACTTTCGACACCTATATGTATTCCAATAATTCATTCGAGGATGCCGGCACTGTCGAGGATGAAGCTTATTCCCGGATGAATGACTACGATTATGACCTGGAAACACCGATACGGGCTACCTTAAGTGGTGCCTACGTATTTGGCAAAGGTCTTGTAAGTGTCGACTATGAATATGTGGATTATGGTTCCGCAAACCTTAGAAGAGGTGGTGACGGATACAATTTTGTTGATGAAAACAGTGAAATAGCACAGGTCTACAAGTCTGTCGGTAATCTTCACATCGGCGGAGAATATCTGGCAACCAGTAATATCAGTCTTCGTGCGGGATTTGAATTATATCCGTCGGTTTATAATGCAGAGGCTTTTGGCATTGAGCAGCCAAATGCCGATGCCGGGATGAAAGTTTATACTGCAGGTTTCGGATATAAAATAGGAGGTTTCTTCTTTGATTTAGCTTATCGTTACACTGATCAGGAATCATATGATCTGCTTTATCAGGCTCCTGCAACCAGTTACTATCCTGTTCCTGAAATGGCAAATTTTAATACAGTACAGAATAAAATATATTTCACATTCGGATTTAAATTTTAAACAGGGTTATGAACAGGCGCTTCAAGCGTCCTTTATCAGATAGGCACAAACTTTCAGGGTTTGTGCTTTTTTTTAAAAAAGAATTCATAATTTTATTCTGTACAAATAAATTTGATAAGTTTGTTTTGTTCATTAGTAAAACCAGATAATATGCTGATCACTGTTACTTTGATTCTTTTCTATCTGATTACTCCAAGCCTGTTAATTTATCTTTGCAAAATCTCCGGGTTTCTCAGCAAGCTTGGAACTGTTGTCCTTGCTTATATTATGGGTCTTATAGCAGGTAATATTGGAATATTTCCTGCTCAAAGTTACCGGTTCAGAGAACTTCTGGAAGGTCGTACTTTTATGCCCCTCGATGAGCTCGAAAAATATTTTCTTTCGGGACAAATCACTGAAACAGATATGGCGGCTAACCATATTTCCTCTATTCAGGATACTATCATTACAATAGTAATCCCGCTGGCTATCCCTTTATTACTGTTCTCACTTGATTTAAAGAAGTGGCTGAAACTTGTCAAAGGAGCAGTATTATCTCTTATATTAGCTATGGTTTCCCTGGTAATTACTGTTTTTTCCGGCTATTATCTTCTGGGCAATTCTATAACAGAATCATGGAAAGTATCGGGTATGCTTGTCGGAGTTTATACCGGAGGTACTCCTAATCTGGCAGCTATCGGAACTGCCCTGAAAGTAAGCCCCGATATATTTATTCTTACACATACTTACGATCTTATTATTGGAGCCGTGGCACTGCTTTTTCTCATGACTGTTGCCCAAAGGGTATTCAATACCTTTTTGCCAAAATTTGATGATGTTCACAAGCCTGAAAAGATCAGGGCCATGTCGGCTGAGTACAGCCATATGGAAGATTACGGAAACCTTTTGTTAAAGAGTGAAAGACTCAATTTACTAAAAGCACTGGGATTATCTGTAATTATTTTTGGGATTGGGGGCGGACTCAGCTTTCTTGTGCCGGCATCAGCCCAGACAGTGACTGTAATTCTTACTATCACTACACTCGGACTTATCGCTTCTCTGTTAAAACCGGTTAACAGTTTAAAAAGCAGTTTTCCTCTGGGTATGTACCTTATCCTGATCTTTTCACTCTGCGTTTCGTCTATGGCAAATCTGAGTGAAATGTTCCAGATCAAATTCTTACAACTATTCCTTTTTGTTTTATGGGTAGTTTTTGGATCAATGCTTATTCATGTAGGATTGGCAAAGATATTCAAGGTGGATGCCGATACCACAATAATATCTATCACTGCCCTCACCTACTCTCCTCCTTTTGTTCCGGCAGTTGCCGGGGCCATAAAAAACAAGGATGTGATTATTTCCGGTATAACAATCGGTATTTTAGGGTATGCTTTTGGAACATACCTGGGAATATTTATTGCCGCACTGCTGAAATAAACTAATTAAGTCCTCTCTTTTTAAGGAATGGTTCAATTGAAGGATCCTTACCCCTGAATTTACGGTATATCTCCATGCCTTCATCGGAACCGCAGGTAGCAAGAAGCTCTCTGAATTTTGCTGCATGCTCCTGGTTGAAGATGTCGCCTGTCTCTTTGAAAGCATTAAAGGCATCGGTATCCAGTACAGCCGCCCAATAGTATACATAATAACCTGCTGAATAACCGCCGGCGAATATATGAGCAAAATATGTACTGCGATATCGCGGGATAAATTCAGGTATCAGTCCTATCCTCTCCATAGATTCATTTTCGAAAGCCCTTACATCGTTAATATCCGGGTTTTCAGTTGTGTGAAAGTCCAAATCAAGAATCGACGCAGCTACATATTCACCGGTCAGAAATCCCTGATTGAAAGTACTGCTTTTCTGAAGCTTTTTAGTAAGCTCATCGGGAATAGGCTCACCTGTTTTATAATGTTTGGCATAAACTTCCAATACCTCCGGTTCTGCAGCCCAGTTTTCCATGATCTGAGAAGGAAGCTCCACAAAATCACGGGGTACTCGTCCTGCAGTACGATTGTATGGACCGTCAGTGAATAGTCCGTGCAGGGCATGTCCGAACTCATGGAAAAAAGTGGTTACCTCTTCAAAACTCAGCAGAGCAGGGGTATCGCCGGTCGGACGAGTAAAGTTCATTACAATATTTCCTATCTCCGGCACCCTCTCGCCATCCCTGTATGAAGCATTTCTGAAACTGGTGGACCAGGCTCCTACCCTTTTGCCTGCCCTTGGATGAAAGTCCATGTATAAAACACCCACATGGGAGCCATCTGCTTCCTGAACTTCATATGCCATTGCCTCCGGATTATAGGCAGGTAAATCATCTCTTTTTACCATATTTAATCCATATAGTTCTTTAATTACATAGAAGAGTCCGTTAATGGTATTCTCCAAACTGAAATACTGCTTAAGCTCTGCCTCGTCAAGATCAAATTTTTCCTTTCTTAATTTTTCAATATAATACCACCAGTCCCACGACTCCAGTTTAAAATTACCACCCTCACGGTCAATTATCGCCTGCATCTCTTTGACATCTTTTTTTGCCATCTCAATTGCCGGATCCCAAATTCTGTAAAGGAAATCATAGACTGCTTCCGGAGTTTTAGCCATGTTAACGTCAATAATATATTCAGCATGATTATCGAAACCGAGTAACCTGGCACGCTGATCCCTCAGCTTAACCATATTTTTTATTATCTCTTTGTTGTCATACTCATTATCGTTGTCACATCTCATAAAATAACCGCGATACAGTTTTTCTCTCAGATCACGCTTCTCAGAGAATTGCAGGAAAGGTATCATACTGGGTTTGGCAAGAGTAAATACCCATTTCCCCTCCTCACCGAACTGTCTGGCATCTTCTGCAGCACGCATTTTAACGTCTTCCGGCAAACCGGCCAGATCTTCTTCCTTATCAATTACCAGTTTAAAATTTTCATTTGTCTCCGCAAGCAGATTCTCTTCAAACTTCAGACTAAGATTTGAAAGCTCTTCGTTAATACTTCTGAGCTTCGCCTGATCCTCATTGCTAAGATTAGCTCCGTTTCTTACAAAATCTTCATAATATTTTGTTATTACTCTGATCTGCTGACCGTCAAAACCAGAATCATCTCTTTTGTTATATATCTCCTTTATTTTCTTAAAAAGATCCGGATTAAGCGAAATGTTATCACTGTGTTTTGTAAGCATAGGAGTAACTTCACGTGCAACTGCCTGCATGCTGTCGTTCGTATTGGACGAGTTGAGGGGGAAAAACACCCCTGCTACCTTATCGAGAAGTTCCCCTGACTTGTCGAGCGCCAGAATAGTATTCTCAAAAGTCGGTTCTGCACTGTTTTCGATAATTTTTCTTATCTCCTCTTCATGCTGTTTAATACCCTCTTTTATTGCGGGAATATAGTGCTCTTCCCTTATCTCATCGAATGGAGGAACACCAAAAGTAGTGGTCCACTCCTTAAAAAACGGATTGTCCATATTTATTTCAGATTCTTTCTTACTATTTTGACATGATACTATAGCAATTCCCAAAACAATTGCAGCATATAAAAACTTTTTCATTTGTAATCTAATTTAAAACTGAGTTCGAAAATAACTATTTCTGACTTATTATTAAATGATTAATCCTTACTTTTGTCCAATTCTTAAAAAATCTGTAAAAATGAAGATATCATATTCCTGGTTGAAAGATTATATTCAGATTGATGAATCTCCGGAAGAAATATGTAAAATTCTCACACAGACGGGACTGGAAGTTTCAGGAATGGGAGAATTTAAAACTGTAAAGGGAGGTATGGAAGGACTTGTTGTCGGGCTTGTTCTCACTTGTGAAAAACATCCGGATTCTGATCATCTGAGTGTTACTACTGTTGATACAGGAAAAGGTGAACCCGTTCCTATTGTTTGCGGCGCTCCGAATGTAGCTGCGGGACAAAAGGTTGTTGTTGCTCCGGTGGGTACAACTTTATATATAGGCGACCAGGAAGTGAATCTTAAAAGGATAAAGATAAGGGGCCGGGAATCCCGGGGAATGATATGTGCCGAGGATGAGATTGGAATCGGACCCGACCATCAGGGTATAGTGGTGCTCGACGATTCAGCAGTCGTGGGATCACCCGCAAAAGACTATTTTAATATTGAGTCTGACTGGGTAATTGAGGTCGATCTGACTCCAAATCGTATAGACGGTGCTTCACACATTGGCGTGGCGCGCGATCTGGCTGCATTTCTGAACCTGAAAAAACCGGCAGCATATAAACGTATACCTGTAGATCATTTTAAAACTGAAAATAATAATCTGGAAATACCGGTTGAGATATTAAATCCGGAAGCTTGTCCCAGATATGCCGGCATTACAATCTCCGGTGTTAAGGTCAGGCCGTCGCCCGATTGGATGCAGAATAGATTAAAAGCTATTGGACTGACACCAATTAACAATCTGGTTGACATTACCAACTATGTTCTGTATGAAACAGGACAGCCTCTCCATGCATTTGATGCTGATGAAATTACCGGGGAAAAAATAGTTGTGCGCACAATGCCGCAGGGGACGAAATTCACTGCACTTGATAAGATAGAGAGGGAATTGCTTGAAAATGACCTGATGATTTGCAATACAGAGGAGCCGATGGGTTTTGCAGGGGTATTCGGAGGTCTTGCATCAGGGATTAAAGAGACAACAAAAAATGTATTCCTCGAAAGTGCATGGTTTAATCCTTTGTACATCAGGAAAACAGCGCGAACACACGGCCTCAATACCGATGCTTCATTCAGATTTGAAAGAGGTACTGATCCGAATGGCGTTATTTATGCGCTTAAGAGAGCTGCTCTGTTAATAAAAGAGTATGCAGGAGGAACTGTATCTTCCGGAATTATTGATGTCTATCCCCGGCCTGCTGAAGATTTCATTGTGAAAATATCTTATAAGAATGTAGACCGTCTTACGGGCAAAATTATAGAAAGGGATACCATCAAAAAAATTCTTAACTCACTTGAAATAAAAATCACAGAAGAAACAGCAGACGGATTACTTCTGAGAGTTCCCCCGTACAGGGTTGATGTGACCAGGGAGGCTGATGTAATTGAAGAGATACTGAGAATATACGGCTATAATAATGTTGAGATTCCTGTTCAGGTAAGGGCATCGCTACAAACCACTGCAATGCCTGATCCCGACAGTGTAAGGAATCTGGCTGCAGATATTCTGGCAGCACAGGGATTCAATGAAATCTGGTCAAATTCACTGACAAAGTCTTCTTATTACAACGATCTGCAGCACTATAAAGGGGAACAGACAGTTAAAATACTGAATCCGCTTAGCAACGATCTGAACGGGATGAGGCAGACTTTGCTTTTCGGCGGACTTGAAGCTGTGGTTTATAATATAAACAGGCAAAATAAAGATCTCAGACTGTTTGAATTCGGTAACTGTTATTCGTATAAAGGGAAGAATGACCTGAATGATCCGGTTAACAACTTCAGTGAGGAGGAACATCTGGGACTGATAGTTACCGGCAATGCCAGGCAGGAAAGCTGGCTTGGTCAGCAACAGGAATCATCATTCTTTCAGATTAAATCAATCTCTGAAAATTTATTGAAAAGGTTGGGTTTTGCAGTCGACAGTTTGCAAATTACTGAAACCTCTGATGAATTATTCAGCGAAGGTCTCTCCTGGTCATCACTTAATGAAACTATTCTGGAGGCCGGGATTGTAAACAATAAACTATTAGAGAAATTCGAAATTGAAAAACCTGTATATTTTGCTGATTTTAAATGGACCCTGATTCTGAAGCAGATAAAGAATCATCAGGTCACATTTGAAAATCTTCCTAAATTCCCGGCAGTCAGGCGCGATCTGGCATTACTGATTGACAAAGATGTAAAATTTGCACAGATAAAAAACCTGGCATTTAAAATTGAACGCAATATTCTCAGGGAAGTGGGACTTTTCGATGTTTATGAAGGGAAAGGTATACCGGAAGGCAAAAAATCATATGCCGTAAGCTTTATTCTCAGGGATGACAAGCGTACATTAACAGAGAAACAGATTGACAAAACAATGGAGAAATTTGTAAGTGCTTTTGAGCGGGAATTTGGAGCACAGCTGCGTTAGTTTTTACCATGCAAAACAGTACTAAAGGTATTATTTATGCTGCCATAACAGCCTTCTTCTGGGGATTTCTTGCTATTGCCCTAAAAGTAGCTGTAAAAAAAGCAGATCCGGTAACCATTGTCTGGTTCAGGTTTTTTACTGCTTTTATTGTGCTGATGATGTGGCAATTATACCGGCAGCCGGGTTCTCTGAAAATACTTGTAAAACCTCCTCTGATGCTTATTATTGCAGCATTAGCCCTCTCCTATAATTATCTTGGGTTTATGTTTGGTATTTACTACACAACTCCGAGTAATGCGCAGTTGTTTATCCAATTCGGGCCTATAATGCTGGCAATTGCCGGTTTTGTAATCTTTAAAGAACGCCTGACCCCTCTCCGGCTGGCGGGATTCATGGTTGCACTGACGGGATTTTCCTTCTTTTACCGGGATCAGTTGAAAGCATTTATCGAAGGAAAAGACCAGTATAACATGGGTGTACTTTTAACTTTAAGCGGGGCACTGGCATGGACTCTTTATGCCGTATTACAGAAAAAAATGGTTAGCAAATACTCTGCACATATGCTTAACCTCTTCCTTTTTGGATTGCCTTCGGTAATCTATCTTCCAATGATAAACCTGTCGCCTCTCTTCGACTTGCATTGGACATGGTGGTTACTTTTTGTATTTCTGGGATTAAATACTTTTATCGCCTACAGCTTTCTTGCCCAGGCCCTTCGCTATGCAGAAGCCAACAAGGTCAGCATTATTATTATCATGAATCCTATGATCACATTTATTTCAATGGGCATACTAACCAGACTTGACGTCAGCTGGATTGCACATGAAAAATTCTCACTAATCACCATATTTGGCGCTCTGCTTGTCTTTACAGGTGCCCTTTTAGTTGTCAGGCGGACTAAAGTATCAAAAAAAAAAAGTGAAAAAAGATTAAAATGAGTTATCCTGTGCTCTGGGGATATGTTATTTAAGATTTCTTACAACCAATAATTGTCAAAATTCGTATATTGCAAATGAACATATTAATTCATTGTAATGTACAGATCAAACAATATACTGGCACTTATTCAGCCTGACAGCGACGGAGAAAAATTATTGAAGCAGACCCTGTTCTTTCAACAGACACTGGGCATGAGAATTTTTATAATGCATATTATTGATAAACCAAACTTCTTCAAAAAAATATTTCAGGCAGACAGAGTTATTGAGGAGAGAAAAAATGCTGTGCATAATCAATATCATTTTATTGAAAAATCTTTAGGAGAGAAAGTTCCAGAGCACCTTATCATAAGGATTAAGTCAGGTAAAAAATTACCTGTTTTAATTTCACAATCGAAAAAAGGCGGTTATGAATTTATGATAATTGACAAAAGCGAATCAGCAGGAGGATTAAGCAGGTACGAGACTGATAAAGTCATCAGCCGGTCATACTGCCCGGTTATGACCATCAACAAAGACAATCCGGTTACCGATATTAAAAAGATCATCATTCCGGTAGACATTTCTCAGACAACGAAGAAAAAACTTCTTTGGGCTACCTATTTTGCAAAAAAATACAATGCAAAAATCGAGATAGTATCCGCACTAAATGTCAATCTGTCGCGCGGAAGAAGCCTGGTCTGGAAGAATGCAGAGCAGTTGAAATATCTGCTTCACGAGCGTGGAGTCGGGTGTGAAGTAAAAATTCTGAAAACACAGTCGGAAGAGAGTCATATTCTGATCATTGATTATATCCAAAAAGAGAAACCCGGATTGGTTATAATAAGAACTCATCAGGAATCAAATATGTCTGGTACACGCATAGGAAAGTTTGTTTCAGAAATTGTACACGGGTGCACAATGCCCGTCTTTACGGTCAACCGGTTTATGCACCCAATGCCTGTAGATTTTGAATACTAAAATCACACCTGTTAAACAGGCTCTCTTATAATTTTTAAATTGTACCCCGAAAGAATATTATAAATAAACAGGTCCGGGATAATTTAATATCACTCCTCTTCCGCAGTCTGCAAAGGAAAGACTTTATAAACCTCAACCTCCATCCGCAGAGATGTAAAACCGTTGATGCCGGATACACCATATTGACCGAATGCAAGCTCGGAAGGTACAATCAATAACGATCTGGTGCCTTTTTTCATATATGTAAGAGCTTCGTGTAAACCCAGCATCTCATCAATATCTTGAGCAGAATAACTCAACTGCGTGGGAGGCAGAACCACAAGTTCAAGAGGTTCGAAATTTCCGCTTCCGGTAATCCAGGTAGTGTCAAGATCCCATATGTCATAAAAGATCTGAACTTTATCACCTATTTTAATTGAATCACCTATACCTTCTTCAAGCTCAATATAGTATAATCCCGATGACTTGGGTTTAAGATCAGGGTAATTATTCTGAATATAGTCCCTTAGCTTTTTTAATTCGTATTGTCTCTGCTTCTCGGCATCATCATCTTTACAGGAAAAAAATGCTATAGCAACCAAAATTATCGTCAGTCCTGTTAAAATACGTTTCATTCTTCTCTGTTTTTTTTACTCAAGTTAAAAATTCCTTTTCAATCCGGCCTTCTCCCCTTTCGTCAGAATCAAACAAATTTTACCGGAGATCCGGAGCCGGCATTCTGCAAAATTATTTAAATTTTTGTTTCTAATAAAAGACTACTGTAAGCAGTCAAAAGTTGCTTAAACTTATTTAATGTTTCGTTAATTGTCAGATCAGACTCCCCGCCTGCAGCATTTATATGTCCCCCGCCATTAAAATGCTCACTTGCAAATTTATTAACGGGGAAATCCCCTTTTGAGCGAAATGATGCTTTAACAATATCCTTCTTTTCAATAAACAAAGCGCTGAAAACAATATTGTTTATTGATAATGGAATATTTACAAATCCCTCTGTATCTCCCGGCTCAAATTGAAAATCTTCCAGCTCTCCGCGGGATAAACAGATAACAGCAGAACGTAATTCCGGGAAAACCTCCATCTTTTTATAAACACAATAGCCCATCAGCTTCATACGGTTTACCGAAAAATTGTGGTATACCCTCGACTGGATTTTTTCTGCATCTATCCCCCATTTCATCAACTCTGAAGCAACCAGAAAAGGATTCGAGCCTGATAAACCGTGACCAAATGATCCTGTGTCGGTCATTATCCCTGTAAATAACGCCTCAGCAGCTTCTTTGTTGATATAATTGTCGAAACCGGTGTTTTTCAATACATCATAAACCAGCTCTGCAGTTGAACTGTATGAGGTTTCAGAGATAAGCAGATCTGCAAAATCTGCAGGATTGGGATGGTGATCGATGACAACAAGAGGTTTTGAAATTGATGTAATATGTTTTTCAAGTCTTCCTGCTCTTTTGGGTTCATTGAAATCCAGGCAAATTAACAGGTCCGACTCATTTATTATCCTCACTGCCTGTCTTTTTTTCTTTTCATAAATTAATATGTCAATTTTTGTGGAGAACCATTGCAGAAATGCGGGGTAATCGTTTGGGACAATAATTTTTACATCATGTCCGGCGTTGGAGAGCACCTCGGCAAGGCCAACAGCCGACCCAATGGCATCACCATCAGGATTCTCGTGAGTAATGATCACAATCCTTGACCTGTCACCTCCGATAAATGACCCGAAGGAGTTAAAAATCTCATTTACAGTGTTTTCCAAAACCTGGTATATTTAAAACGACAAATATAAGAAATCTGTAACTGGTGCAGGGATTAATTTCTCCAAAATTTGTTAATATTGCACCAATTAAAAACTTTTGACGAATTTACCATGGCAGGCAACCAGACTTTAACAATAATAAAACCAACAGCATTTAAAAACGGTAACTCAGGCGCTATTTTAAAAATGGCAGAAGAGGCAGGTTTTAAAATTAAAGCTTTAAAACTTATGCGCCTCTCTTCTGAACAGGCAGGTATGTTCTATTCCGTTCACCGGGGAAAACCTTTTTATGAATCATTGGTACAGTATATGAGTTCCGGGCCTGTAATAGCTGCCATACTTGAAAAAGACAATGCTGTTGAAGATTACAGAACCCTTATCGGAAGTACTGATCCGGCCCGTGCAGCAGAAGGAACGGTCAGAAAGCTTTATGGCACAAATCTTCAGCAAAATGCCGTTCATGGTTCCGACAGTGATGAAAATGCAGTTATTGAGTCAGATTTTTTCTTTTCCCGGCTCGAAAGAGTCTGATGCCGTTACCTGAAAACTATCTTAACAACAAGCTCTTCGCCAGCCATTTCATTGATGCGTTTCCTGATATCCTCCCTGAGCATCATCAGTTCATTTCTGACAACTGCCGAGCTTATTTCAAGGTATAAAATACCTTTGGATATATAGATATTGGTGGTGTAACGCGATATGGTCTTTCCCATTAATTCGCCCCACGACTGAACAACATCAACCTCCTTAAGCTTGTGGTCCATATTCATTTCACGGATATATTCCCTCAATACGTCTCCTATCGGCCGCGTGTTATTTCTTCTCATTGTATAAGTTTAACTGAACCTGACTGTACATTAAAAATTCTAAAATCAGCATCCATTTTTTTTATTATTCCCTCCAGATGTTCACGGTTTGTATCAGTTATGAAAATCTGCCCGAACTGGTCATCTGAGACTATTTTAATAATCTGCTCCACTCTTGTTCTGTCTAATTTATCAAAAATATCATCCAGCAGCAGAATGGGTTTTATTCCTGAAACTGACTTGATAAAATTGAACTGGGCCATTTTTAAAGCAGTAAGAAATGTTTTCTTTTGCCCCTGGGATCCCAGCCTTTTTATCGGGTATCCATCGATGCTGAACTCCAGATCATCTTTGTGAATTCCGGCTGTTGTATATTGCATTACCCTGTCTTTAGGCAAAGACTCATTAATTAGTATCTCAAAATTTTTATCATACAGGTCCGACTGATGTTTTAGTCCGACCTGTTCAGTGCCCTGAGAGATAAAAGTATAGTATTCCTGAAACATCGGGATAAGCTTTTCGACAAATTTTCTGCGTCCCTCATGAATCCGTTTCCCGTATTCAATAATACGGGAATCCCATATTGCAAGCAGTTCGCGATCGAAATAATCTTCTGAACCAAATTGTTTTAAAAGATTATTACGCTGTAAAAGGGCACGATTATACTTCAACAGATTATCCAGATAAGTTTGATCGAACTGGGAAATTACCCCATCCATGAACTTTCTTCTTTCATCACTGCCCCCTTCAATCAGATTAACATCATCGGGGCTCACCATTACAAGAGGAAGTAATCCTATGTGATCTGCCAGTTTAGTGTATACTTTTGAATTTCTTTTAAACTGCTTTTTCTGTCCCTTTTGCAGCCGGCATTTAATAGTCTCCCTGGAATCTAAACGGTTATATGTACCAACAAGCGAAAAAAAATTCTCATCATGATTGATATTCAACTGATCGACAGAATTAAAAAAACTTTTACAAAAAGAGAGGTAATAGACAGCATCCATAAGATTTGTCTTGCCTGTCCCATTGTTGCCCAGTAAACAATTCAGACGGGAAGAAAAAGAGATCTTAACCTCTTTCAGATTCTTAAAGTTAATAATGGAGATTTCGTCAATATGCATTTTCCTGATATACTCACTATTCAGCACAAAACTAACGAAAAAAGCCCTCTTTTATAATCTTAAGTGATAATTAAACAACTCTATGTTGATTAATTACCAAATTTAAGATTTCATTTACAGCAAGGTTAATAAAAAAAAACTATTTTTGCGACACAATTTTGAATATATACAAATATGGCAAAAAAGAAATCTCAGCAACCCGATAATTTGCAGGAACTGGAGAGCGCACTAACCAAAACGGAGCATTTTATTGAAGAGAATCAAAAACCTATAACCTATATTGTAGGGGGAATTATTTTAATAGTTGCTGTCTGGTTAGGTTTTAGCAAATTTTACAGGCAGCCTCGTCAGGATGAGGCGCTGGCGCAAATGTTCATGGCTGAAAACTATTTTGAAAAAGATTCTTTTAATCTGGCGATCAACGGAGATGGTAACTACCTGGGATTCCTGGATATTATTGATCAATACGGGATGACAAAATCAGCAAATCTGGCTAAATATTATACAGGCATATCCTACCTGCATCTTAAACAGTTTGAGGATGCACTGTATTATCTTAAAAAATTTAAAACTGATGATCTGCTTCTCGAGCCTGTTGCTGAAGGAGCCAAAGGAGATGCTTATATAGAGCTTGGAGAAAAAGAAGAAGCCCTGAAGTGTTATAAAAAGGCTTACTCCGTGAACGACAATGAATTTACAGCTCCCCTGTATATGATGAAAGCCGCCAGGCTGCTTGAATCTATGGAGAGACCAAAGGACGCCCTGGCCATTTACAGGGAGATTAAAGAGAAATATCCAACATCAAACGAAGGCAGGAATATAGATCGATACATTGCCAGGATGGAGACAGAATTGAACCTTTAATTTTTTAATAAATTCATCAGGACAACAAAAAGATCATAAAACCTCAATTTTCAGTTATGGCAACTAAAAATCTTTCACAATATGACACTGAGAACGTTCCGTCGGCTGAAAATATGCGGTTTGGTATTGTAGTATCTGAATGGAATTTTGAAATAACATCTGCACTTGCCGGCGGAGCTGTCGAAACACTTAAAAAGCATGGAGCTTTGGAAGAAAACATACTTATTAAATATGTTCCGGGAAGTTTTGAACTGCCACTCGGTGCTCAGTATTTTGCTGAAATGGAAAATGTAGATGCGGTAATACTTCTTGGTTGTGTAATCCAGGGTGAGACCAGACATTTTGAATATATCTGCATGGGTGTTACGAATGGAACTGTCAGTTTAAATCTGAAATATAATAAGCCATTTATTTTTGGAGTACTGACTACCGATAATTTAGAACAGGCAAAAGACCGTTCCGGTGGAAAACATGGTAACAAAGGTGATGAAGCCGCTGTTACTGCAATTAAAATGATCCACGTAAAACGATCTTTTGCTTTTTAAAATTCAAATTAATTATGGTCTCTGGCGACCCTGACTCCAGCGTTCTCTTCTCTCTTCCAAGTATTTCTGATACTTATTCCACTGCGCTTCTGTGAGTATTGCCTTCATTTTTTCATTCTGTTCCTCTCTCATCTTCATCATTTTTTCCCTCATACCCTGGGGATTTGCATTACCCTGCCCGCGCATTGAGGCCATCTGCTTGCCCGTCTGCAGATTTAATTCATATATCTGTTTCTCCTGATCAGCACTCAGGTCAAGCAGCTCTTTTAACTGCGCTGTCTGCTGTTTTGCTCTGTCTTCAGGTGAAGAAGAGCGATCATATCGCGGCTGTGCTGAGACAATTGTTGATCCTAAAAAGATCATAAGAAAAATTATTCCAATTCTTTTCATAGCAAAATATTTAATAATTATATGACTTTAGACAGAATTCAGATTAAAAAGTTTAAAAAGGCACCGGACAATTATTTTTTTGGCATCTGTATTCCGCGTTGTTTAGCAACCTCCTCCAGTCGTTTCTGGAACTTAGACTTTTTAACCGGTTTCTTTTTATTGATCTGAATTTGCGCCCTTATCTTCTTCTCATCAACGAATGAACGTATTATAAAGGTCTGCCCGATAGTAATAAGGTTAGCAAGGAAATAATAGTAACTAAGTCCTGAAGAGTAGCTGTTAAGAATAAACAAAAACATTATCGGCATTATATACATCATAGTCTGCATGCCCGGCATTCCCTGGGAAGATGCAGCCTGCTGATTTAATCTGGTCGATATTATTGTAGTTATTGTCATCAACAGACAAAACAGACTGACATGATCACCATAAAGAGGGATATTAAAGGAAAGATCGAGTATAGAATCATATGTTGACAAGTCAGTTGCCCATAGAAAGCTTTGCTGCCTCAGTTCAATAGAGGTAGGAAAGAAAAAGAACATAGCAATCAATATTGGAAACTGCAGCAGCATCGGAAGACATCCCCCCATTGGATTTATGCCGGCCTTTTTATACAGCGCCATCGTAGCCTGCTGCTTCTCCATAGGTTTATCGTTACCGAACTTTTTATTTATTTCATCGATCTCCGGTTTAAGAGACCTCATCTTTGCCTGTGAAAGATATGATTTGTATGTAAACGGGAAAAGAATTGTCTTTATGAATACAGTGAGAAGCAAAATGATTATTCCAAAATTTGAAATGTACTTTCTGAAAAAATTGAATAACGGTATTATAAGATACTTATTAACCGGCCTCACAATAGCATATCCAAGGTAAACAAGTCTTTCCAGATCAACATCATACTGGTTCAGAGTCTGATAGTGGTTAGGTCCGAAATAAAATCGCATATTGAACCTTTCCGAACCTGTCCCCTGATAAGGAATGGCAATCTCTGCCAGAAAGTTTGAGAGATACCTGGTATCGTTCTCATACTTCTCAGACCGTACATATGCATTTGGGAATGACTCATCTGCTATTATTGTCGAGTTAAAAAAGAGCTGTTTGAACCCGATCCATTTAATTCTTGTACTTAAATTCTCCTCATCAGATTTCGCCTGGGACAGATTGTCCACATCATCTTCAAAAAATTTATAATTAATATTTGTATACCGGTCCTCTCCGTAACGTGACATGCGCTCCTGGCGCGGCACATCTATCGACCATGAAAAGTTAAGATGAGACTGATTGGCAGCAATAAACTGATCCATCCCTTCAAGATGAATATCGAAACCGATCATGTAGGAATTATATTCAAGTGAATAATTATACTGCAGGAATTTACCCGGAGCAACCTCTATTTTGAACCCGACAGTCTCCCGGCCACCCGGATTATCCTCATTGAATCTGATCCTGCCTTCACTGCCTTTCCTGACCGGAGGTCCATCAACAACAATTGATTCATCATCAAAATCGGGGGTAAAATAAAGCTGATCTGTCTGAATACTTCTGTTTTGGGAAAAGAAGCTCAGTCCGAACAGCGTTTCCGGTCCATCAAATAAGATCAATGGCAATGAGTCATGTGTAGTATAATTTTTCAGTTCAACAGAATATATTCTTCCGCCTTTGTTGGTAAAAGTTATTTTTAACAGGTTATTCTCAAGGGTATAAAATTTTTGTTCTCCAAGAGAGGCAGCACCAAAAACTCCAAGCTGATCAATTTTCTGCTGCAACACATTTTCAGTCGAAACAGAATCGCCGGCAGCTGCAACATTTTCTTTTTCCGCTAATTCTTTCTCTACAGTATCTATTCTTTCTCTTTCTGCCTCAGCTAAAGCAACTGAGTCCTGCCGTTGCTTTGCAGCCTCAATTTCTTCCCGTGAAGGCTTATTGATAATTGAAAAAATTATCAATACAACAAAAATAAGTAAAATTCCTATTACTGAATTTCTATCCATTTGCCTCTATATCTAAAGAATTTTTAATAAAATCTACAAACAACGGGTGGGGATTTAAGACAGTGCTTCTGTATTCGGGATGAAACTGCACACACACATACCACTTATGAGCAGGTATCTCCATAATCTCGACGAGGTCAGTTTCAGGATTTATACCCACAGGTATCATGCCTGCTTCCGTAAATTTATCCCTGTAAGAATCATTGAATTCATAGCGGTGCCTGTGCCTTTCATATATAGTCAGCTTGTTATAGGCACCGTAAGCTTTACTGTTATTCTCAATAATCCTGCATTCGTAGGAACCAAGACGCATTGTCCCCCCATAGTCGGTTATGCCTTTTTGGTGCTCCATCAGATCAATTACCGGGAAAGGAGTTTTCGGATTCATCTCCGTAGAGTGAGCTCCATGAAGATCTAATACATTTCTGGCAAATTCAATAACAGCAATCTGCATACCGAGACAGATGCCGAAAAAGGGTATGTTATTTTCTCTTGCATATCTTGCCGCATGTATCTTGCCATCAACTCCCCTGTGTCCAAAACCCGGGGCAATTATAATACCATCCAGTTTACCAAGAATTGAATTTACATTCTCCGGCCCAACAGATTCGGAGTGTATCCATTCTATATTAACTTTACAAAGATTCACGGCGCCGGCATGAATTAAAGATTCAGCTATCGATTTGTAAGCATCATGCAATTCAACATACTTCCCTATAAGTCCGATCTTTACGCTATATTTTGGATTTTTAAGCCTGGACAGAAACAGGTTCCAGGCATCCAAATCAAGATCTGTATCAGAATCAAGCCCCAGCTTTTTTATAACAGTTAAATCCAGATTCTCAGCTCGCATCTTCAAAGGCACTTCATAAATCGTAGGTACATTTATCGACTGAACAACAGCTTCAGGATCTACATTACAAAAGAGAGCAACCTTATCCCGTACCGAAGAATCTATTTCATGTTCGGTACGTAAAACAAGTATATCAGGTTGAATACCTGCTTCAAGGAGCAGCTTCACCGAATGCTGGGTTGGTTTTGTTTTCAGCTCTCCGGTAGCAGCAAGGTAAGGAACAAGAGTCAGATGTACTACCAGTGCTTTGGTGCCCAGTTCCCTTTTTAGCTGCCTCACAGCTTCAATATATGGCAATGACTCAATATCTCCAACCGTACCGCCAATTTCTGTGATTACTATATCATACTTTCCTTTTGATCCCAGAATCTTTATGCGTCGCTTGATCTCATCGGTAATATGCGGAATTATCTGCACCGTTTTTCCCAGATAGTCACCACGTCTCTCTTTGCTTATAACCGACTGGTATATTCTGCCGGTAGTAACATTATTTGCCTGAGATGTAGGTTCATTTAAAAACCTCTCATAATGCCCAAGGTCCAGATCAGTTTCCGCACCATCCTCTGTAACAAAACATTCACCATGTTCATAAGGATTCAGGGTACCCGGATCAACATTGATGTAAGGATCCAGTTTCTGTATAGTAACGGAAAATCCCCTCGCCTGAAGAAGCTTTGCAAGCGATGAAGCCAGAATACCTTTTCCAAGTGATGAAGTAACACCTCCGGTAACAAATATGTATCTTGTATCAAGCAATTACAGATTTCTTTTAAATTAAAAGTCACAAAATTAATCAATAAAACTTATTTGAATAATAAACTTCGATTAAATTGCCCACAAAAAGAATAAAATTAAAAGCAGCAGGACAAATTTTCCCTTCATCCTGCTTAACAATAATTAAATTAAAATCCTTCAGATATTTGATTTCAGTTTTGGTCTCTCTGCATTTGCAAACAGCAGATGAATTTATATGTAGCAAAACAAACTGACAAAAAAGCAAAATGATTTTAACATGAAAAACAGACAGGAACCGGTTATGCAATTAATAAAGCTAACTGGGAAAATGCTGACATGAGATGTGTTGGTATTATACATTTGTAAAAATATTTGTTTACAAATGTAAAATTAAATATAAATCAAATATTTACTGTGATTATCCAAGCTTTATGGAATAGGTAAAAACCTTTTCGGACTGATCTTTTTGTTTTTTAGATGATTCTTCCGGTACAATTTCATATACTATCTCAGACCTGGAGGGTAATCTGAACTCAACTTTAAATTTTCTTTTCGATTTAACGTGCAGACCCCTGTTTTTAACGCCTCCAAATCGTATATTACCTATCAGTCTTAACGCCTCTTCATCACAACCGTTTCCTATACCTTTGGCGACAGACACATTAAAGACATTTCCTTTATCATCTATTTCGGCGGTCAGATACACAATGCCTTCTGTTCTGAATAGCAGGGCCTTTTGAGGATAGACAAGATTTGACCTGATATATCTCTTAAAAGCTTCCTTACCTCCCGGGTATTCAGGAAGTTTCAGAAACGTTTTTTTTGATTTATTCATTATTATTAAATTATCCTCAAAAGGCCTGTTTGTTTATTTAAACTCCTTCTTAAGCTGCTCTACCCAATTATTAATACGACCGGCAGTCATTCGTGCCTGATTCTCCTGGTCAAGAACCAGTCCGGCAAACTTATCACCCCTCTGTGCCTCTGATGATTCAAAATTGTAACCTTCCGTTGATGTGAATCCAACAATTTCCCCTCCGCAATTTTCAATTATTCCTGCCATTATTCCAATTGCATCACAAAAATTTTCAGGATATCCCTTTTGATCGCCAAGACCAAAAATTGCAAATTTTTTCCCTTTAAGATCCATCTCCTCAAGGTCAGGAACAAACTCATCCCAATAATTTGGCAACTCTCCGTCAAACCACGTAGGAACACTCAGGATAAACCTGTCGTATTTATCCAGAATATCTTTATTAACCTCTTCGGCGTTAATAACATCTAACTCTGACTTTCCAAAAACCTCAATAATTTTCTCCGATACTTTTTTGGACTTTCGGGTGTTGAAACTATAAATTAAAGCTGTACTCATTTTACACATTCTTAATATAACAATAACTCTTTCGCTGCATTATAAACTCTTTCAACATCCGGTAAAACAGCACGTTCAAGAATAACATTAAAACCAACCGGAGTAAAGGTTGAGCCAATCCTGCGAACAGGAGCATCCAGGTATTCAAACGCTTTTTCTGTAATTATTGCGCTGATTTCTCCGCCAAATCCGCCAAAAACTTTATCCTCATGGGCAATCAATACTTTATTGGTCTTTTCAACTGAACTGAGAATCATTTCCATGTCAAGCGGAATTAACGAACGCAGGTCTAAAACCTCAACACTGTATCCCTCATCGCTCAGTTTTGCGGCGGCATCAAGACTCAGATGGGTTGCATTCCCATAGGTGATAATGGTCAGATCGCTACCGCTCCTCCTTATCCTGGCTTTGCCGAACGGGACTTCAAAATCATCAGGAATTACAGTAGCGGCTTTAGGACTTTGATAGAGCGCTTTTGGCTCCATATACATTGTTACACCCCTTGACCTTATAGCAGTCCGTAACAAACCTGCTGCATCATCAGCAAAAGATGGATAAACAATCCTTACACCGGGAATAGAAACCAGCGAGCCCTCAATAGTCTGGGAGTGATAGAGTCCGCCTCCTATATATCCTCCTGATGAAAGACGAATGGTCATATTCGGAGTAAATTTTCCATTAGATCGCCAATAATCATGACTTGCTTCTACATATTGTTCCATTGCAGGCCAGAAATAATCTGCAAATTCGGCACCCTCTACCACCATGCGGATCTTTTCGTCATATCTCGACATGCCATTGGCGGTACCTACAATAAAATCCTCTGCAATGGGTGCATTGAAAACTCTCTTAGGTCCGAACTCAGCCTGCATACCTTTTGTAACGTTAAAAATACCGCCTTTATCCTTATTAGCGATATCCTGTCCCCATATAAAGGTATCCGGATTTAGCCTGAATTCGGCTTTCAGGGTTTCATTCAGTGCTGTAATAAATTTCTTCTTTTCACCTTTCTCTTCATGAATACCGTCAGGGTATTTCTCTGCCGGATATGGTTCCGGCAGTACATAATCAAATATAGATTCAGGTGTCGGATCCGGGGCCTTCAATGCAGCTTTATGAGCCTCCTTAAGCTCAATTTTAAGCTCCTCTTCTATATTATTAAGCTCTTCCTCTGTAAACTTCTCATAACGCAGAAGCAGCCTTTTAAATTTAGCCAGGGGGTCATATTCGACCACATAATTTCTCTCTGCCTCACTTCTGTACAGCAGGTGATCGTCTGAATTCGAATGCGACTTAATACGGACACAATTTGCCTGAACAAGAACAGGTTTACTCTCTTCAATGGCATAGCGCTTTGCCTCCGTCATTGCATTCATTGAGTCGAATACATCTTTCCCGTTGCAATGGATAATCCGGATATTTTTAAATCCTGAAAAATTATTTGCCACTTTCCGTTGCGCAGTCTGATCCTTTTTCGGTACAGAAATACCATAGCCGTTATCCTGTATTACAAAGATCACAGGAAGCTCCTCACGATCTGCTCCGTTATATGCTTCATAAACAAATCCCTCGCTCACTGACGATTCACCCTGGCTGCTGATTGACACGGCTTTCTCCCCGTAATATTTAATAGCGCGGGCTACTCCTACAGCATGCAGGGTATGATTACCTGTCAGGGATGAAAAATTGTGGATATTCCATTCGGCTTTAGAGAAATGGTTTGACATATGCCTGCCTCCACTTGATGGATCATTTGCCTTGGAAATACCGTTCAGGATAATCTCCTCCGTGGTTATTCCACATGATAAAGCTGTTAACATATCCCTGTAATAAAGGAACATGTGATCCTTTTTCTTTTCAAAAACCTGTCCGATCGCCAACTGTATACCATCATGTCCGGCATAAGATGCGTGATACGACCACCCTATCGCCTGCTTAAGATAATTTGGCGCCTTTTCATCAATTGCCCGTCCGATCGACATCAGACGAAACCATTTTTCAAGGGTCTTTTTATCAGTTTTCTTTATTGAATATATTTTGGGAATCTTTAATTCTTCCATCTGTCAGTTTCTTTTTATAGTTACATCTTCTTTTCGTTCAATTTGATCTTCTCAGGAAACCGGTAAAATTTTTCAGAAATCCTGATTACATATCAGATAGACCGGTTCATATCGAACTGTTCAAGATTATCAGCGATCTTCCTGAGGAAAGCACCGCCGAGTGCACCGTCAACAACCCTGTGGTCGTACGACAGTGACAGGAACATTTTATGTCTTATTGCAATAACATCACCCGAAGGTGTCTCCAGAACAGCAGGTTTCTTCTCTATACTCCCTGTTGCCAGTATTGCAACCTGAGGCTGATTGATAATTGGTGAACCCAAAAGGTTCCTGAATGTACCAAAATTTGTTATTGTAAATGTGCCGCCCTGTATCTCTTCGGGCGACAATTTATTATTTCTTGCGGCATCAGCAATCCGGTTTAACTCCTTGGTAAGTCCGATCAGATTTTTCTGTTCGGCATTTCGTACTACCGGAACTATAAGATTTCCATCTGGTTTAGCTACCGCTATACCTATATTTATGTTCTTCCTGTATATTATTTTATCTCCGTCCACAGAAGAATTCACCAGCGGAAATTCAGCCAAAGCCATGGCAGCAGCCTCTATAAAGAAAGGCATGAATGTAATTTTCTCTCCGTATTTGTTTTGGAATTCATCCTTTACCCTGTTCCTCCAGAGAACAAGATCGGTAACATCTGCCTCAACCACCGTTGTTACATGAGGAGAGACCCTTTTAGACATAACCATATGGTCGGCAATAAGTTTGCGTACCCTGTCCATTTCAACAACCTTATCTTCCGGACCGGCAGATACAACAGGAGCAGTGCCTTTTTCAGGTACAGTCCTGCTTTTCTCTTCAGGTTTTTTCGTACTCCTGGTTTCTATATATTTTAGAATGTCTCTCTTCTGAACCCTGCCATTGGCACCTGAACCTTCAATGGTTTCGAGTTCCTCAGGCGATATGTTCTCCTCCCTGGCAATATTCCTGACAAGCGGTGAATAGAAGCGGCCTGACTTAATCCTTTCCGGTGAAGTGTCACTTTCACTAATCTCCTCCTTCTCTTCTGCTTCTTCACTTTTCTCCTCAACGGATTCAGTTTCTGATTCAGTATCTTCTTCAACTTCTCCCTCAGTATTGACAATGGCAACCACCTCGCCCACGGCAACAAGACTCTCTTCACCAAAAAGTATTTTGCTTATTACCCCGTCTACAGGCGAAGGTATTTCAGAGTCAACCTTATCTGTCGCCACCTCAAAAAGCATATCATCTTCAGAGATCGTATCTCCCTCTTTGACAAACCATTTTGTGATAGTGCCCTCCTGTATGCTCTCACCAAGCTTAGGCATCTTAATTTCAAATTTTGACATATTATTTATCTATATTAAATGGTTAATTGCAATCTGCACTTTATTAAACAAGATAATAATTGAAATGTTCACATTGCAATTTAATACTCAGATTGAATTTTTTAAAAGTGAAAAATAGTAAAAGTTGTTGGTGATAAAAAGAATTTTTATTACAAATTCACTAATGGTTCCGGCATAATAAAAATATGAATACTGTTTACAAATGTAAACTACCTGTTAACTCTCTCACAGTTTGAAATCCATGTCTCCCGAGATAATCACTTATGCCCTCAATTATCCGGACAGGAATAAACGGATCTTTGAAATTTCCGGTGCCTACCTGCACAGCTGAAGCTCCGGCTACTATAAACTCGATAGCATCGGCAGTATTCATTATTCCTCCTATTCCGATAACCGGAATACTAACAGCATTGTATACCTGCCATACCATACGCAGTGCAACAGGTTTTATTGCAGGCCCGGACAATCCTCCTGTTATGGTAGACAAGACCGGTTTCCGGGTTTCAGCATTTATGGCCATTCCCAAAAATGTATTAACCAGTGAAACCGAATCAGCCCCTTCCCCTTCCACTGTTTTTGCTATCTCTGCTATATCAGTGACATTGGGCGAAAGCTTAACAATTAAAGTTTTATTATATACCCTTCGTACTTCCCTGGTAACTAATCTGGCACCTTTGAGGGTAATTCCGAATGCCATTCCTCCCTCTTTAACATTCGGACAGGAAATATTTAATTCAATGGCAGGAATTTTATCCAGTTCATTTATCTTTTCAGTTACCTCAATGTACTCTTTTACTGTTGACCCATTAACGTTGACGATCAGTGCCGTATCAAATTCTTTAATGTGCGGATAAATATTTTGTATAAAATTGTCGACGCCCTTATTCTGTAATCCAACTGCATTCAGCATACCCGAAGCAGTCTCTGCCATACGGGGGTACATATTTCCGTCTCTGTTATGCAGGGTTGTTCCCTTTAAAAATATACCACCCAGTGCGGATACGTCATAAAAATCGTTTATCTCTTCAGCAAATCCGCATGTCCCGGATGCAAGCATCACAGGATTTTTAAGTGTCAGATCGTGTATCTTTACTTTTAAATCTACCATTTTAAATCATTAATATTAAAAACCGGTCCTTCAGTACAGACGCATAAATTTCCTTTAACAGTAGGTTCAATGCAGCACAGACAGACTCCAAAACCGCAGGCCATCATATTTTCAAGCGATACTTCACAAAAAATACCTGCCTCTCTGGCTTTTTTGGCAACTGCTTTCATCATTGGGGTCGGACCACAGGTATAAATCTTATCGTAGCCGGATAGATTTTCGCTGATTAGAGGATGCCCTGTTATTAATCCGCTAAATCCTTTTGAGCCGTCTTCAGTAGTATAGTAAATTTTACCATACTTCGCGTATTCTTCTACATCAATATGGTCCTCCAAAGTACGGGCGCCAATTACAATGTTAACGTTTTCAGAAGGTAATCCTGACTCTTTTGCAAGAAAAAGCATAGGCGCAACTCCACTTCCTCCCCCTGCAAGGAGTATCTTCTCTCCTGCAACCGGACGTGTAAAACCTTTTCCCAAAGGGTATATCAGATTTAATAAATCTCCTTCGTTAATCTGTGTCAGTTTTCTTGAGCCCCGACCCAGTATCTTAACAATAATGGAAATATTACTTTCGCTGTAATCAGCCTCAAAAACAGAAAACGGCCGGCGCAGAAATACTTCATTACAATTATTGACCGAAATATTTACAAATTGTCCCGCATGAATGTCAGGAAGTAATTTCGAGGATTTAAGTTTTATAAGAAAGTTAGTAGTGTTAAGCGACCTTTTTTCAACAACAACAAAGTCATCAACATATTTTTTTGCCATATTAAACCTATTTACCGGCAAATATAAATATTATTTGTTTCTGATATTTATCCGGCGCAGATCTATCTGCCGGCAGAATACTAAAAAGTGTTGTGCTTTATATTTTTTATTGTGCTATATTTCATGGCACTAAATATAAAATGTGAATATAAATCATTTATTACATTTGTGCATTAATGTTACATTTGTAAATAAGCATTTAACAATAACATTTGATATAAAATCGGAGGAAAAAATGGTAATGAGAAAGACTTAGCGGGCATTATAGTTTGTAAATGTACCGTCTGAATGAAGTAGTATTACGCTGATGACATCCTGTTTTGGTGATTCTTTCTTCTTTGTTTCCCTGTATGTTATCACAGGCTCACTTCTGACTTCACTGTTTTCTTTACTTTTATTATCATCTTCGTCTTTTGCGGATACTATCATCTCACCTTTCCCGGATTCCATCTTCTCACTAATTAAGGATGTTGTTATCTCACCTTTCCCTGGGTCCTTCTTTTCTCCTATTCCGGATGTCATCATCTCTCCTTTCCCTGTGAGTAACCATCTGGCATTTACCTCGGGAAATACATTAAGAAATTTCTCAATGAACAGAGCTCCGGGCCGGTTTCGTCCGTTTAAGATATGGGAAATATTAGATCGCTGGACTTCAAGAACAGTTGCCAGATCTCCGGGTGTCATTCCTTTGTAATCAATGAATTTTTGTATTCGCTCCCGCATTATTAAATTATTTTTTAATTATACTGCTTCTGTGACGTAAATGAAAATTAAATAATATGACTGTTATTTCAATTATTTCCGTAAGCTGAATAAAAACATCAAATCATAATTCTTTATCCGGGTATCACTTCCCGGCAGGATTAAATCTATATCACGCACTCAGGCATACCGTGTTAATATTCTATTTGTTTACATTTGTACAACCAAACATGTATTGCCTGAGTTTTCTGGTTTTACATATGTACATGAAATAAAATAACGCTCTGTCACAAATGTAATTATATTTTCTTTAAATGTATCTTGCAGACAATGTTTTTTTATTGACAGGGAATATTTGTAATCTGCTGACATGCAACACTCATTTATTCATAAAGTATTTATTATTAGTACTATAGGAATATATTAAATATCTGTAATCTGATATAGATTTTATATCATAAATGACTGGTAAATAATAAAATATATGTTCAAATTATCGTCAGGATAACTTTATTTAATAATTTCTTTCTGTATTTTTATAATATACTTTAAATTATATCATGTAAATAACTGGTAAAATGAACTTTATAACTCAGAGTATTTTCTTGTCGGGTACTAATTTCAACTTAGTTTGATTTTGATAACATATTTCGATGTGATTTTCAAATTCAGAGTGTTTTGTGATAAATTTTTGTGTGCATTTGTAAAATACCAGGTATGATGCTCGATTTTCTTTTTATATATCTGCGACAGATTTTGTTGTTTTCTTTTTTAAATTATCTAAATATTATTTGAGCATTCTGAGGGGTGTACACTATTTTTCAATTAAACTTTAACACTGTTTCTGTTGTTATCCACTTTTGCAGTTAATGTTTATGTACTTTTATACCAGCATTTCAGAATATTTGATTCTCATGCTCTTAAACATGATGCGTATGTGATTTAAGGCATTGATTATGAGATTTATTGTATGAATTTTACACAATTGGTAATTTTTATCAAAAAATTTAATTTACATTTTTTGTTATGAGATCATTCCAGATAACATATATATTGATATTCCTGGTCCTCTTTTTTGGTTCTGCAGTTGGGGGACTTAAAAATTTTCTGGCAGTTTTAGGAAATGACAGTGTTGTTTTAAAAAGACGGATCAAACTAATATACTCTGCTGTTATTTTATTTTTAGTTGCCGGTTTTGTCTTTTTATATATATACCCTCAACAGCCTCGTCACCTTAATAGTTATTCTCTGCACATTTACTTTAACGTCATATTTTTCGTTGTTTTCTTTTTTAATCTTATAACGACTCTCTTCTGGTTAGCTCATATACTGTTTGAATCGCGAAAAAGCAAAATAATTCCGTATATGGGCTTTATAATTGCACTGTCTGTTGGTTTATCGATGATATACGGGACAATAGCAGGGTCACGGACTATTTCAATAAAAAATATTGAACTGCATTTTAGTGACCTGCCAAATGCTTTTGAGGAGTTTAAAATTGTTCAGATATCTGACTCTCACCTGGGTAATCTTCTGAACAGGGAAAAGTTTATTGATAGGGTAAATGCAGAGATCGCAAATATTGATTTTGACATGCTGCTCTTTACAGGTGATCTTGTCAATAATTTTTCGCATGAGCTAAAGGGTATTAGTGATGCATTCGATGGTGTTACAAAAAATAAATTCAGCTATTCAGTTCTTGGTAATCACGATTATGGTGACTATACCGACTGGGAATCAGATAACGGCAAACAAGAAAACTTTGCCGGCATAGTGGCAGGTTATGATAATTTAGGGTTACAACTCCTCAGAAATGAAAATGTAGTTATCAGGTCTGGCAAAGACTCTGTTTTTCTCGTTGGCGTTGAAAACTGGGGTCATCCTCCTTTTCCTCAGTATGCCGATCTCGAAAAAGCTCTCACCGGAGTTCCTGATGATGCCTTTACAATTCTCATGACTCATGATCCAGCTCACTGGGAAAGTAATGTGAACGGAAAAGAAGATATTGAACTTACCCTTTCGGGCCATTCTCACGGTCTGCAATGGGGCATAAAACCTGCCGGAATTACCTTCAGTATGTCTTATCTGACGCGCAGGTACTGGGGGGGACTGTATGGTTCTGATGATTCATATCTGTATGTCAATACCGGACTGGGTACTGTCGGCATACCATGGCGTATCGATATGCCTGCCGAAATCACTATCATTACCATAAAGAGAGGGCAGGTCGACTGAAAAGGCTTAAGTTTTGCACATCAGGAAATGTTACAACAGGCATTATCCTAAAGAGAGGTAAAGTCGATTGAATAAGCATGAGTTTGGCACGGCAGGAAATGTTTTAAAAGGTATTAACTTAAAGAGAGGTAAAGTCGATTGAAAAAAGCATCTCCCAGGTAAGCATATTTTTTTCATGTAAATATGATGCGCGAAATCCTATATTGGCCGGAGCATAGAAACGTAAAAAGTTGACGTCTGCGGTCATTTCCAGGCCGTATGACGAAATATCCTGTGTAAAGGTACCGTTTACATTACCATTACTGTATATATTCCCGTTGAGCCTGGTATAATCTCCAAAGAGGGATCCAGTGATACGACGCAGATATACTAAACCTGAAATATTAATATCGGGATACATAATGGGAAATTTATAATCTATGCCGCCTGTACAGATACCGGTAGTGCTGATCCTTCCCCATCCTCTGGCATACCTTACAACATCATTGAATGATATCCACCCCTCACTCTCTTTTTTTTGTATTCCTCCGTAAAGTTTTACGCCATGGTTTTTAAGTACTCCGGGAAGGTGGAGTACCGACTGCAGGGCTGCAAGGTAGCTGTTATTGTATCCTTTGGTAAGCATATGCCTGTATGAGCCGTCAATTATAAATGCAAAATCGGGATATACATCCTGGTAACTCTGGCGCAGGTACTGATGAAAATAGAGGCGGTATACAGATGAGTGGTATAATCCCTCTGCAAACTCACCGGGAGTCGATTCATGGTGTTTATAGGACGTCAGATCATAATTGATCTCAGGTTGCAGCAATCTGTAATATGCCCCCTTTGAAAGATTTAACGGCAGCTTTACGCCCGCTCCTGCTCCTGTCTCACCCCAGGTATATCTCTCCAGAGTGGTATCTCTTCTGATAACCTGTCCCTGATTATCTGTTAAAGCACGCACCAGCCGGTATTCCGAAGCTCTGTTCCCATACTCAACATTAAAATCAAATACCGGATACCATCCTTTATATGAGTAATTTGCCAAAAAACGCCCTGTTCTCTCTGTTGGGTCCCATCTGTACCCTAATGTTGCCTCTGCAGTTCCGAGAGTATTCTGAGACAACAGGGTGACACCCGGAAGTACCTCAAACGCGGTTGCATCGAGATAGAAAGGGGCACGACTGTGAAAATTGAACAAATTGGATATTTTGGGATATCTTTCTGATGAAAAGTCATCTTCTTCTGATTTCTCCAGCCGGGGAATGCCCGACTCCTGTGCAGATAATCTGTCTGCCAGGGGATATTCTCCTTCCTTAATATCTTCTATATTTACAACTCGGTCATGATCGGCAGGAATCTGTATTAACCTGAATCCATCTGCCGTATAGTCGCTTAAAACAATCTTTGTCCCGTCGGGAGAAATTGCCGGGCATTCAACGCCAAAACGGGATTCATAAATTCTGAATATCCGGCGATTATCAAGATTCATCCTGTACAGACTGTTCCTCCCACTGTATGAACTTATAAAATAGAGTTGGTTGTTCCAGGCCCTCAAGTGCTTTAACTCGCCCATCTCCCTGTCCGACAGTATTTCAGTAATCTTCTCTTCCGGATTTATTCTCACCAGTCTTTTGCCTTCACCGGTAAGTATGATGGCTGCAATTTCATCGTCGCTGATCCATTCAGGAGAAAAGAGATAGTTATTACCGGGGGTCTGGTATTTGCTTATCAGTTTTCCTTCGGGCAGACTGTAAACCGACAAATAGTAATTGTTGGAAAAATCTGTTTCTACTACAACTACTGCTTTTCTGTCGGGCGATATTGCCGGACTGAAACTTTTAAGCAGGGTTCTTATCTCAATTTTTTCTTTCGTGGATGAGTTTAACATTACCAGTCGGGATCTTCCGCTGTGATGCCAGCGGGGATCAGGAACCTCCTCTGACCAGATGATCCGGTTGTCTGCAAAATTTACAGATTCATTGAATATCGTTCCCGGATAATGAAGTCTTTCTTCTTTTCTGTTAATCCCGGTCCGCACAAATGCGGGTATAGACTTGTAAGATGTCTTGTATGTTAAAATTTCAGAATCATTTAACCAGTGATTATAGTTATAGCTGGTATATGTCTTCGGTTCAGGGGAGATATGTTCATGGGGTTCCGGTTTGTAAAGAAGGTCCTCCTTCATCCATTCTGAACGAAGAGAGTCAAAAACCTCCCTGTAGAGCTCATGTTTTTTGAGCCCGGTATATTTTTTCAGAACTTTATTAAACAGTACGGGATTATAAAAAATTTTTCCTGTTTCAGTAAAAACATCTTCCCAGATTCCCGTACCATATTTGTCTCTTACATTCCCGACAAGATAATAACCCAGTTTATAGTGGTTTGGGACAAAATCACGGTAAGATCCAAGGTATGCCTTATCATACGACCATAAACCCTTTTCTACCAGTTGAGCTTTATGTTCGTTCAGGAAAGATGGAAATCTGCCGCGGCCATATCTGCTCAGGACTGTTTCAGTGACTACTGCATCACCTTCTATCAGCCACCAGGGAATGTACGTGCCGATTATCAATCCGGTAAATTGTTCTCCTAAAAGAGCATTTATGATGCCTGGTAAATTACTTTTCACTTTATCAATCTGGACAACATGCCGGAATTCATGCAGTGCCAGTTGTTTAAGCCAGTCGTGCGGGTATATAGACTGATGGGGTGTGGTATAGAACTCTGCTCTTGAGGGAGCAATAGCTACCAGACCATTCGATTTTATTGTCTGTGTGTGTAATATTACAGGAATCTTTCCCGGATAATGGTTGAGGGAATAACTCCCGTATTTGTATGCGTCTTCGAGATATGAAACTACCTCCTTAGCCTTCTCTTCATAGTAATCGGGATATATCACCTGAAAATTCAGTGTGTTAATCTGCCGCCATCTTATATAGGCAGGATCCTGTCCGGTCTGGAAATACTGAGCATGCACCAATATAAAGGAACATACAAAAAGAGCTGTTATAATACCTTTCTTCATCTTCCAAAAATAAGAATTCTCTCCGAAAGGCAAATTTTGTTTGATTCAAAATAACATGGTAATAAGAAAATTGATTATCCGGGTTGTAAGTGGCGAATTGTATTGTTATAAGATCATTTAAGTGCAAAACTAAACCTCATTGATACCTAATATGGGTATTGGATTCTCAAGGTCACTGCGATTAAGCAGTGAAAGGTACAATGTGGCAAATGCAGAGCGTATCCACATCAGGGAAATTACTATCCCGACAAAAAATACCAGTAATCCGCCTGTAATTATAAAAAATGATATAACTCCCATGAAAAATATTGTCCACCCATGACCTTTTGTGATTTGCCAGCTACTCTCTATTGCCCGGATCGGATCCATATCTTTATCCATCACCAGGTAGGGAACAAATACGAGCCGGCACGCAACTATGATACCCGGGATTACAAAAAATACAATACCAACAACTATTGCTGAAACGACAATGAGATTTGCCAGAATAATTTTAACATATCTTGTTTTGAAGCCTTCAAAAAGCATTAACATTTCAACTTCTTCATCCCTCATAGCTTTCAGGAACATATATTTTGCTCCGTAGTTAATTACCGGAATAAAAAGAATGGCGTAAGCCATACTTAACAGCGCAGCAGGAAATAACCAGAAAAGATTTAGCCATTCTGCATCGTCTGCTTTCAGGTTTATACTAACAGGACCGCTAAGCAATCCGGTCAGAATCACAGCAAAAAGCAATGTCAAAAATGATTTTTTAAACATCTTATGCCACCCGTAACCAAAGCTGTTTCCCATTGAGGGTGACAGATTATAATATCTATCTTCTTCCATTGTAAAATATTTATAATATGAATTTGATTGTTAAAATAGAGCAATAAAATTAAATTTCCTTCCAACCTTGGTAGGATTATAAATATTCACTACTTTAGTATGTTACATAATAAGTGGTTCAATCCGCCGCTATTTTTTTTATCAAAACAGGAAAATCAGGGTAACTAACAATACTGTTTATTTTATCTGTCTTATATCTTTTAACTACTAAAATTTTCTATCGGAGATGCTCTTGGAGAACTTAACCTATCTGATAACTTTTGTCAGTACCTGCGGTATAACGGCAGCAGGAATTCTGATTACCCGCAGAATGCAAACAATTTATCAAAAACCGGTAATGCAGCTTTTGCTTTACCAGCAGATTTTTTTCTACTCTTACCTGATCTATGCTGTCTGGATAAATTTAGCTTTTCATCAGTTCATTTCAGGTATCGAAGTAAGGCCTGAGCTATTGGAAAAAATCAATTTTTTTTTAAATATTGCCGGATTACCCTTTCTTATTGTAAGCTGGATAATGCTTTTGAAATTCGGATTTAATTTGAACAGCAGATCAGTTTCCGGAAGAGCAGCTATAATCCTTACAGGAGGATTTATTTTGATTCTGGTTGTTTTGTCTCTGCTTATACAAAATGGATACCTCAAAATTCCTGTCAGGTCAGAGCTGATGATTATAAAGATGTTTGTAATTATAAACCTGGTTTCTCATCTGATCTTCATTATACCTTTTTATTTAACTGATAAAAGTAAAGTCTCCGGATCAGGCAGACAGGTAAGGAAAAACTGCCTTTTTATTTATCTGCCCGGTGTGATACTGTATTCCGGTCTATTCTGGTCCACTAATTCATATGGTTATATTTCAGCTAACCTCTCTTTTTTATTTCTATATGCCGTAACGGCAATCCTCCCTTTCTGCTTTCTGTTCAGAGTAGAACTGCGAAAAGAGAATTCAGTATCACAGGATAATAAATTTTCAATTTTTTGTAAAAATTATGATATCTCAAAGCGCGAATCTGAAATTGTTATTGAAATCTGCTCAGGAAAAACCAATAAAGCCATAGCAGAAAAACTTTTTATAACTCTGCAGACAGTAAAAGACCATACCCATCGTATATATACAAAGACTAACGTAAAAAGCAGGATACAACTGGCCAATCTTGTCAGAAAAAATACATAAAAGATGGAAGTTTTCTTTCCCGGATAATTGAGAACAGATATTATTTTAAAAGTTTTTTAAGTCCTTCGCCCAATTTATTCAATGATTTCTGCAAATCCTCCTTTGCTGATTTTTTCACCTCTTCTGTTATCTGTTTTCTTGCTGCTTCCAGATCTACCTTTACTTCAGGTTTTCCTACCGGGCCTTTTAAAACCACGGAGGCGGGTATCATCTGAATTCTTTCCTGTCCGGGCAATACTCCCAGAATATTTTCAATGTCAGGACCAAAAGCTGCTCTTTCAACATTGAAATCAAGTCGCATGTCCAGTAAATTCTGTGTGTTAACATTACCCGAGATTGTTGTCTGCTGACCCGCAATACGGGTTGTAAATGGTTTCAGCACTATTCCTCCTTCAACTATCTCAATGTTGGCGTTGAAATCGTCTACCTTAATATTTTTCAGTAAATCGGGTTTCAGCAATCCTTTAAGACTGGCAAACAGAGGAGATTCCACAATCATAAGACTTTCGGTGCTGAAGAGACCACTACCATCTATTGACGAGGGTAACAATTTAAAAGAGGGACTTAACTGTCCGTTTAATTTCAGACTTGAACTTAAACTTCCCTGGCTCTGTCTTGCGATTGGTATCATCGATCTCAAAGCTAAGATTGTATTAAATGTTTCCGGAATATCAAATTTTATTATTTCGAATCCAAAATCGAAGAGCGGTTGATTTTCAGGGGTATTCTCATAAGATCCTGTCAGTTTAAGTTCCCCGTTAAGCATATGCATATTCAATCCGTCCAGAATTATTTTACCGTTGCGGGCAGTGATGAGACCGTTTACATCAGAAATATTGACACGGTCAAATATTACTTTTTTTATGTCCGACTGAAAAGTAAAATCAATATCCTTTGGGACGCTGAAGACAAGAGTATCTCCTTTCTCTGCAGATTCATTTGTGGTATCTGCCGTGGAGGAAGACTCGTCTGCGATCTGCAGTTTCAGTAATTCATTCAGATTCACAAGACGTGAATTCAACTGAAGATTTCCTCTAAGTATCCCGTCTGTTAAAATATAGTCGAGATAGTCAGTAATCCGTCCCGACAAAAGAAAATCGCTCTGCCCCACGTTTATCTGCATACCGGCAAGATTTACGGACTGAGGAGTAAAACCAAGTCTTCCTTCAGGTATATAAACTGTTTGTGTAAGTCCAGGCATGTCGAAAACAAAATCTGACAACACTACAGCGCCTTCCGATTTTATTTTGGAGTAGTCCTCCTTTTCAACAGAAGAATAGGTACCGTTAACCATTAGGTTGGCATCTACTACTCCGGATATATTTATACTGTCGAGAGGCAGAGCATCTTTAAGGTCATCAAAATTTATATTTCCAGTCAGGGATCCGTCGAAAAAAAGATCTGAAACAGGATTTCTTAAAACGAGAGATATGTCGACGGGGTTATTCTTCACTTCAGCATGAGCTTTCCTCACCATTATTTCTGTCAGATCGAGATTACCCTGGGGCTTTGAAATTTCAATGTCCGCTGATATGTTTTTAATCTCTTCAGGAAGATTAGCATAATGGAAAGTTCCGTCATTTACGGTAAGTTTCAGATTCAGTTCAGGATACTCCTCTTCAATATAATATCCCTTTGCAACACCGCTGAGCAAGGCAGTACCGCTGGTATTGATCTCTTTCAGATAATGCTCATAATCAGGCGGTACCAGAGCCAGGAAATTATCGAATCCCGACTCTTTTGTAACAAGATTCATATCAAAATGTATTGTATCATCAGGCATCCTGATCAATCCCTTAACCTCCAGGGGAAGGCGGTTTACCAAAAGTTCATTTTCAATTATTGAAATATCCATCTTGTCGTAATCAACATTCAGCAGTGTTACCGTTTCCAAAGCTACATTGGAGATATACCCGGTTCCCCCGTAGAAAAGGGAAAAGCTCTCCGAACTACCCTCAACCTGCAATTCTGTCGCCGTGCCATACATTTTACCTGAAACATCTATATTAATATTATCCAGAAGAACCTGCATATTTAGCTCACGATCATCATAAAGAAAATCAGCACCTGAGATATCAATTTTTTCAAGCTTAAGTTCCAGTCCCTCGTCTGTTTCCTGCACATCACTGCTGTCAGTTTCACCTGCAATATCCCAGTTTACGTTACCTGATGTCCCAACAACCAGATTGATACGAGGATCAGTCAAAATGATCTCATCAATACTCATGTTCTCTTTTTTAAACAATTGAAGTAATGAGGTATTAGTTCTCAATGAAGGAACAGAGAAAAGTGTGTCATTCTTGAACTCCTCTTTGCCGGTAACGGTTAAACCGGTAATTTCAAGCGAAACTTTCGGGAAACTGCGAAACAGAGACAGATTAAAACCGGAAAACTGAACCTCTGCATCAATATTTCTGTTTATTGTTGTTTTTGCCTTCTCAAGAATTGCATCCTTAAAAAAGATGGGAATTACAGCCATTGCTGCTACTAAAAACGCAACAATAATTCCAATGATTACCAATATTTTCTTCATCTCAATATAACTTTAATAAATTTATCTTAAGGGATTATACCCGCTTAACCTCCCCTGTGCTTTAATACTACTTTTGTGTCCTGATTTTAAATAAGATGTTTGTTTTATTAACCAAATCATGTTTTAACCCTCAAACAACAGGCCAAAAAATATGTATCTAAAACTATTTCAGCTCTTTATTATCTGAAAGTATTATCCTTCGCAACATTTGAAGGGAAGTCTGGCTCGCCCTGATTATGCTCCTTTCCGGATTATCTCCGAGTGATATTTTTTCTGATACAGTCCCTGCCGGACCGGATACGGCAATCCATACAGTCCCTGCCGGTATCTGTTCTGTCGCATCAAGTGGATTTATAATACCCGACGTTGCCACGCCGTAATCTGATTTTAATGACTTCCTGATCTCTTCTGCCATTTTTCTGGCAACCATTTCACTTGCTGTTACATTATTCTCACTCTCATTACGGGATATACCTAAAAATTTGCTTCTGATCTCTTCTGAATTTGCAACAATACTTCCTTTAAAATATGACGAACTGCCATATGCTGATGTGATAAGATGCGAAATATATCCTCCGGTACACCCTTCTGCAACAGCAATAGTTCTATTATCGGCAGCCAGTAAGCGCCCTGTTACTTCTGCAAGCGTTTCGGTATTATAACCAAAGATATAATCCGGAATAACTCCCCTGAGCTTTTCTATTTGAGTTTCAACCTGCGATTTTAATAAATTCTCGTCAGTACCTGTGGCAGAGAGACGCATTCGGACAGCCATAAGGTCGGGAAGATAAGCCAGTTTTATATTACCGGGAAGTGAGTCCTCCCAGCTCTCAAGTATTTCAGACAGCATAGATTCGGGTAATCCCTGAGTAAGAACTGTTTTATGATATATTTGCCCTATCTTATCCTTTTTTTGCAATCGGGGAAGAACCTCATTTTCCATTATGTGCTTCATCTCATAAGGAACACCCGGCAGAGCAACGATAATAACACCATCTCTTTCGAACCAGAGTCCGGGAGCCGTTCCAACCTTATTGCGAAGCACTGTGCAGCCTTCAGGCACCAGGGCCTGATCATGATTAAAACGGTTCATAGGTATTCCCCTCTCTTCGATCAACTTTTTTATATCCTCGTATGTAGGTTCATGAAAAACAAGCTTAGTATTAAAATAATCACAAAGGACCGGTTTGGTAAGATCGTCAATTGTCGGACCAAGTCCTCCGGTAATAATAATCAGATCGACATTCTCAGCAGCAGTGCGTATAGCTCCCATAATATGTTCCGGATCATCGTGCACTGATTTGATCTCATATACTTCAATGTCAAACATATTGAATTTATCAGCTATCCATGAAGAATTCGTATCTACAATCTGACCTATGAGTATTTCATCTCCGGTCGCAATAATCGCCGCTTTAAGACTTCCTGAAGAATCAGTTTCATCTCTTGTAACATTAGTAATTCCATAACCATACAAATGAAAAACAGCCAGGTTGATCATTAAAAAAACAATGGCTTTCAGACTGGATAAGAAGATTTTTTTCATTGATATATAATTTTTAGCCACATTAAATTAATCAAAAATATAAGAATCTGAGCTATATTGAAGCTATTATCATGACTTTTCAGGGAAATTAATTTATCAGAAATAAATAGCTGCACTCTCTTATCATAACAAAGATTAATATTTAAAAATCCTCACTGCAGCGGATTTACTTCAGTAATATTCACTTTTTAATTATAAGTCTTCTCAATATTTGAAGGACAGTCTGGCCCGACCGAATTATATTTCTTTCCCTGTTTCCTCCGAAAATGAACTTTTCTGTCACCATAACTCCGGGACCGGCAACTGCAATCCAAACAGTTCCTACCGGTTTTTCAGGCGTTCCTCCATCAGGTCCCGCAATTCCCGATGTTGCTATTGCATAATCACTTTTGAAGAGTCTCCTCACACCCTCAGCCATCTGTTTTACAACCGGTTCACTCACTGCTCCGTACTCTTCTAAAATCTCAGGTGATACTGACAATATATTTTCTTTAATCTCATTTGAATAGGCGGTAACTCCTCCCTTGTAATACTCTGAGCAACCAGGCACGGAAGTAATTAAATGGGAAATATATCCACCGGTGCAACTTTCAGCTACAGACAATGTCTTACCGTAAGATTTCAGTAACCGGCCTGTGACTTCAGCAATGGTCTCATTATCGTAGCCAAAAATATAGTCCGGAATAATCATCTTCAGTTCCTCAATTTTCTCTTCAACTACTCTTTTTAAATAATCGATATCATTCCCGATAGCCGAGAGCCGCAGTCTGACAGACATTGGATTTGGCAGGTATGCAAGTTTTATAAACTGAGGCAGTGATGACTCCCAATTTTCAATCTTCTCTGCCAGTATAAATTCAGGAAGTCCCTGAGTCTGAACTGTTTTATGAAAAATTGCTTTTGCTTTACCGGTTTTATGCAACCGTGGTAATATCTCATGTTCAACAAGACTTTTCATCTCGAACGGTACACCCGGCACTGAAACAAAAATTGTATCATTCTTCTCAAACCACATTCCGGGAGCTGTACCCTCCCTGTTAAATAAAACTTCACAGGATTCAGGAACCATTGCCTGGTCATGATTCAGCTTGTTGACGTCTATATTTCGATTTTTAAATCTGTTTTTTATATGATTGAATGTCTGCTCATGAAAAACAAGCCTGGTACTGAAATACTCACATAGAGCACTCTTGGTTATATCATCCTTTGTTGGTCCGAGTCCACCGGTTAAAACAACCAGATCAGCTTTTTCTTCTGCCTTTCTGATCGCCTCAATGATATGGAGTGTATCGTCGTGAACAGAGGTAATCTGATATATCTCGATACCATTTAAATTGAACTGCTCTGCAATCCATGCAGAGTTTGTATCGGTTATCTGCCCGATAAGTATTTCGTCACCTATGGTAATAATCTCGGCTTTCATATGATTAAAATTGTTTATTTTCAAAAATATCATAAAGTTCATCCCGAATTCAGAGGGGGGGAACCCGCATTTGTTTTGATCATACTCTTTGGCGATTTACAATCCTGTTCGTTTCATTTCTCAAATTTTTTCAGATGTTTCAGGCGCTCCGGCAGCGGAGGATGGGAATAGTTAAAATATACATAGAGAGGATGCGGGGTTAAATTGCTCAAATTTTTCTGTGACAATTTCCTCAGAGCTGATGCAAGCATTTCCGGCTTATGATATTTGGCAGCAAAGGCATCAGCCTCATACTCATTACGTCTTGAAAAATTATTAATGAAAATACCCAGAACAAAAGAGACCGGTGTATACAATATTCCGAATGCAATCATTCCTATATGAAAACTAGGCTGATCAACTCCCAATGCCCTGCTCAGATGAATATTATCAATCAACAGGGAGAAAATAAACAAGACAACACCTGTTTGAATCAATGATATAAACAATCCCTTTAGTACATGTCTCTTCTTGTAATGACCGATTTCATGAGCCAGAACAGCCACAATCTCTTCGGTATCCATCTCATCGATCAGGGTATCATAAAGGACAATCCTCTTCTTTGCACCCAGGCCGGTAAAATATGCATTTGCTTTTGTAGAACGCTTTGAGCCGTTGATCACATAAATATTATCGAGTCTGAATCCGACTTTATCCGAAAATTCCTGAATAGCATCACGCAGTTCGCCCTCCTCCAGGGGAATCTGCTTATTAAAAAGCGGAACTATGATGTTGGAATAAAACATTGTCATAAACAGACTGAACAGGGTGACAACAATCCATGCATATATCCAGAACATGTTCTGGGTCTTTTGATAGATAAAGATTATAAAGGCCAGCAGACCTCCCCCGATAACAGCGCCCAGCAGCCAGCCTTTAATTTTGTCAAGAATGAAAGTTTTGATATTCGTCTTGTTAAAACCGTATTTTTCCTCAATGACAAATGTATCATACAGAACAAAAGGGGTATTTATTATATCCGATACGAACATCAGGATTCCAAAAAAGATGAGAGCTGTTAATATCGGATTTGCAACAATGTTATTGGCGATATTATCAACAAAAGCAAAACCATAAAAAATAAACATGGCAATAGTTACAAGGAAGCTTACTGTACCGGCAATCATGCCGAACCGGTGATTCTCCCTCTGGTATGACTGCTGACGGGCATACTCTTCCTCATTGTACACGCCTTTTACCTCATCCGGTAAACGTGTGCCCATCATTTTGGTGTTCAGATAATCAAGATAGTTCTCAAAAAGAAAGTCAGCTACTATTATTAATATTATCACCCAAAAAATAATCTCATGCATCTCAATATTTTTAAGATGGCAAAGATAACAAATGTGATTCACCTCCGGTAATCTTTTAAACGGGTAATAAATTATTATATTGAATGAAGTCAGGATGACAAATCACCCGGGAGCAGATTTTCAGCCTCTGCAGGTTATTCTTAGGATCACCATGACAACTGAAAAAGAAAATTATACTTACCTGATACTTTCTCCGGCAGCAAAATAGTTTACCAAAAATGATAATATTTTATCAAAATGATATCAGAAAATTTTCAATCCCACCGAGATCATAAATGTCCGGTTTTTACCATCCAGGTCAAGTGAAGGGTGCTGATAAAGATTATTGGTTCCCTCCTCTATCCTGGCGTCTATAAAAAACTTCCAAATGTCAACTCCCAGTCCATACTGATAGCCAAAATAGTGATCTCTGAAATAGTCGGCATCTATCCTGCTATCTCCTTCAACTTCAGAAGAAGTGATAAAACTGAAAACCGGACCTCCCATTATCCTTAAATTGGCTTTATCTCCCTTAAGTACCTTTATACCTAAAAGAAGCGGGACGTCTACATTATTAAAATCAAACGTTGTGGCTTTGTCAAGAAAATCCCCCTCATCAAACAACTCACCACCTTTTGAGCTGAAATATACTTCGGGCTGAAGGTATACACGTGACCATCCAAGACGGCCGTAAGCTCCGAAATGTGCTTTAACAACCGATTCCTGATCTATCTCGTTGACATTTACAGTTACCTTTGAGTTATTAAGTCCTGCCTTTACCCCCAAATCGAAAATTGGCTGGGCCAACAGGGAAAAAGAGAGTAAAATAAAAGTAAAAGAGATGACAATTGTTTTCATGATCTTATAATTTTTCAGGTTATTCTAACCTTATTTAACACATAACAAAATATTTATTCAATTATTATGCCAGATTAAAGAATAAAATTTCAGTAATTTGTATATTGGCGTATTGATGCAGAGAGTGAGTTTTTCCCGGTTTATGCCGGGTTATTATAAAAATTAAATTAATTCATTTACAGTTAATAATAATTGATAAAAGATGAAACGCAGATCATTTTTAAAAAAATCGGCAGTGGTAGCAGGAAGTGCTTTTGCAGCCGGCAGTGCAGCGGCAGGCTCTGTTCCTGCTTCAGAAAAAGAGTTAATTGAACTGAAAGTATATCACTTCGCTGCAGCAGGCGGAGTTAATCAGCTTAAAAAATTATATACAGAAGCAGTGATACCGTTTTTAAACCGGAGAGGTGCTAAAGTTGGTGTATTTAATGAATACAGTCTGGAGGACCCCCCAAAGGTTTATATTCTCCATGCACATGAAAGTCCTGAAACTTACTGGACTGCAATTCAGGAAATGAAAACGGACAGAACATTTCTGGATGCTGCTAAAAGTTATTTTGAACTGCTATATAACCAACCTGTTTTTGAACGTTATGAAACGTTCCTCTTAGAGGCATTCGACGGTATTCCCCAACTTAAAGTTCCCGCTAAAAACAGGGGATTGTTTGAGCTGAGGACATATGAAAGTTACAATGAAGATGCCCACAGAAGAAAAGTTAAGATGTTCAATCTGGAAGAGATTCCGCTGTTTGAGAAAGTTGGTCTCCACCCGGTATTTTTCGGATCAATACTTGCAGGACAATATATGCCGGCTCTCACATACATGCTGTGGTTCAAAGACATGGCTGAAAGGGAAGCCAACTGGAACAAATTCCGGGTCAGTGATGAATGGAATACCATGCGTGTCAAAGAGGAGTATGCCAATACTGTAAGTAAAGTGCGTAAGATTTTCCTGACCCCGGCAGATATCAGCCAGATATAAAAAGCTTTGCAAAAATGACAATGCAACATAGAATCAGATTTTATCTGATATGGCTTCTTTTGCTTCCCGTGACCATGTTATTTGCTCAATCTAATTTGACATTTGATCAATATCATAATTCCGGGGAAGTAGTCCGGATACTTAAAGAGATGCATCGTACCCGTCCTGATGACACCAGGCTGCATGAAATTGCAGTGAGTCCGGGTGGTGAACCTCTTATTATTCTGGAAATAGGAAGCAATCAGGATGATTGTCCCGCTGTTTTTGCCGGCGCAAACTTTGAAGGCAACTATCCGTTAGCAACAGAAGGAGCATTAATGCTGGCTAAAATGGTACTCGATTCATCGAAATATTCATCAGGTCTTAAGTGGTATATTCTGCCTGCACCAAATCCGGATGCAGCAAAAGGTTTTTTCAGTAAGATAAAATATAATCGTACTGTAAATGACATCACAATAAATGATGATGTTGACGAGAATGAGAATGAAGACGGCTTTGATGATTTAAACGGTGACGGTTATATAACCCAAATGCGCGTCAAAAGCTATGAAGGAACATACATTCAGTCGGATGAGGATTCAAGGTTAATGGTCAGGGCAGATGTAAAGAGATATGAACGCGGACTTTATAAAATCTATACTGAAGGATTGGATAACGATAATGACGGCAAATACAATGAAGACGGCGAGGGAGGCATAAATCCGGGAATTGCATTCCCGCACCTCTTTCCCTTTAACAGAAAGGATGCAGGCCTCTATTCAGGTCAGACGCCGGAAGTATATGGAATTATGCGTTTTATCTTTGATCATCCGGAGATTGCAATGGTTTATACCCTGGGAAGCTCCGATTTTTGCCTCTTCCCCCCGGAAGGTGGTCGTAAGGGCGATGCACAGCTTGATAAAATTAAGATCCCTTCACATTATGCCAGAATGATGGGAGCGGATCCCTCGGCTGCTTATCCCATGGATGAGGTCATTGAGCTCCTCAAGGAGCATATGCCTGAAGATGCTGACCTTACACCCTCTGCCGTTGCGGGCATGCTGGGACTCGGACAAGCTGTGAATCCCCTCGATGATGACCTTGCATTTTACAAAAAACTCAATGATGAGTATAAGAAGTACCTTGATGGCAAAAAATTCAATTATGAAAATATTGAGCCTGTACCTGCAAAAGACGGCTCTTTTGAATTGTGGGCATACTACCATCTTGGTTTACCGTCATTCAGCATGAACCTGTTTTCTGTACCTGCAATAAAAGATGACAGTGTTAAAACAGATGTCCGTTCAGCTAACGCAAAAAAAGAGGCAGACAGGGAAGCCGACGGGAATCTTAATAAAAAAGAAAAAGCACTTCTTGCCTGGTCTGATAAAGAGTGGGACAAGGAGGGATTTGTTGAATGGGAAAAATTTGACCACCCTGATCTGGGCGAAGTGGAGATAGGCGGATTTAAACCCTACCTGGAGACTACCCCAAAAGTAAGTTCAGCAGAACCTCTGCTTAAGACCCATATTCCCTGGCTGCTTCAGCTTACCGGCAAAATGCCACATATCTTTGTGGCAGATAATAAAATTACCAGTCATGGTGCAGGAGTATACAAACTTGAGCTTTACATAGAAAACAGAGGTTTTCTCCCGTATCCTGTCTCTATGGGTCAGAGAAACTCACAGCCGGCTCCTTTAGTTGTTGTTCTGGAGGGTGATTTTGAACTGCTCGAAGGACTGAAAAGGACACCTGCAGGAGCAATTGGCGGTAACCAGGTAAAGAAGATGACCTGGATGCTGAAAGCCGGCAAAAAAACAGAACTGACAGTAAAAGTAGAATCTTCAATATTTGGTGATACAGATGAACGTATTATGATTGGAGGTGGATCATGAAGTATTTTCTTATTTTTTTAATACTGGCTGCTTTTTCACTTAACTCATATTCAGGTGATAATAATAAAATTGAAGTTCCTTTGAGATTTGACCGTTATTATGACTATGAAGAGGTTATTGAGGCACTTAAGGCATTACATGATTCTTTCCCGGAAATGACAAGACTGGATATTGTAGGCAGGAGTGAAGAGGATCGTGAGATTTATGCCCTGACTATCAATAATCCGGCAACAGGAGATGCTGAGGATAAACCGGGAGTATATGTCGACGGAAATATCCATGGCAATGAAGTCCAGGCAGGCGAGGTCTGTCTGTATTATGCCAATATGCTGCTGACTAAATACAATGAAAATGAGATAATCAAAAAAGCTGTTGACAGGAATGCTCATTACATTATTCCTGTGGTAAATGTGGACGGACGATATCACTTTTTCAATGACGCCCACACTCCAGGCAGTAGCAGAAGCATAAGGGTTCCCAAAGATGATGACGGCGATGGTCTTTTTGATGAAGACTTTCCGGATGATCTGGATGGTGACGGTAATATCTGTCAGATGCGCATAAAAGATCCATACGGTCAGTATAAACCTGATCCTGAAGATCCCAGAATAATGATCCGTGTTAAGCCGGGAGAAAAAGGTACATACTCAATACTTGGCTATGAAGGAATTGATAATGATAACGACGGTAAATTAAATGAAGATGCTGAAGGATATCTCGATCCTAACCGCAACTGGGGCTATAACTGGCTTCCTCCCTATGCTCAGCGGGGTGCCGGAAATTTTCCGCTCTCAGGCGTAGGACTGAAAGCAATTGAAAAGTATATCACAGCGCGGAAAAACATCATTATAGGATTTGCCTTTCACAACTCAGGAGGAATGTGGTTAAGAGTACCTGCAGAGAAATCAATCCGGATTTACCCGTCCGATTTAGCTGCTTATGATGTCATAGGGAAAGAGGCGGTTAAAATTACTCCCGGATATGTTTATCAGCCATCGTACGATCTGTATCCAACTTACGGCGACTTTGATTCGCATCTCTATTTTGTGCATGGGGCACTTGCTTTTTGTGGTGAGCTCTTCAAGAGGGAGCAGGAGACATATCAGGTGAAATCGCCGGAGACTTCCCGGGGAGAAGGCGCGGAAAGAAATTCAGCGACTCAGAGAAATCGTGACCTGCTTAAATTCAATGATAACCTTACACAGGGCGAGCTTTACAAAGAGTGGACAAAATTTGATCATCCCTTCTACGGAGAGGTTGAAATCGGAGGCTGGGTAAAAATGAGTTCACGTCTTCCCCACCCGTTCATGTTACCCGAACTGGTTCACAGAAATGCTTCTGTTGTACTTCTTTCGGCTACTCAAACTCCTGAAATTGAGATGAATGTATTTGAGACAAAAAAAATGGGCAATAACCTGACCAGAGTCAGGGTAAGACTTGAAAATAAAAACGGTCTCCCTGCAATGACGGCGCATGCATTTAATAAAGATCTCTATGGAAAAGATGTCCTTACCGTTACCGGTGGTAAAGTAGTGGCCGGTGGAAAAATTACCGACCTCCGTCATGAGAAAGTAAGCTATAAAGAGAATAAACCGGAGGTTCAGTTCGTCGCCATGCAGGGATATGGAGTTGCTGAATACCAATTCCTGATTGAGGGTAAAGGTGATATTACCTTTAAATTCAAATCACATAAGGCAAAAGATGTGACGGCTTCTGTACGGCTTTAATTAAAAGGGAAATAGTTAGTGAGATTAAAAGAGAGAAAACGGGCAAATATTAACTTCTATGAAGTTAAAAAGCTTACGATTGCGAGTTCCTTCTCATATCTTTAAGATAAACAATTTTAATAAGAACCTTTAATAAAAAAATTGATTATAAACTGTTTAATTAAGTTAATAAAAAATGAAGGCATTAGTATTGGACGCATACAGGCAACTGAATTACAGAGATTTTCCCGATCCTGAAATGGGTCCGTCTGAAGTATTGGTTGAGGTTAAAGCATGTGGTATTTGCGGTAGTGACGTTCACGGTCTGGATGGCAGCACAGGAAGGAGGATACCCCCTCTTGTTATGGGGCACGAAGCTTCAGGAATTATAATCGACACAGGTGATAATGTAAAAAACTGGGAAAAAGGAGACCGGGTAACTTTTGATTCAACTATCTACCCGCTGAATGACTGGTATACCCGTAAAGGACATTACAATCTGAGCGATGACAGAATGGTGCTTGGAGTATCTCCCGGAGAGTACCGCAGGCATGGTGCATTTGCTGAGAAAGTGGCAGTACCTGATCACATTCTCTACAGGATACCTGACAATGTATCATTTGAGGAGGCCTCAATGGTTGAGCCTGTCGCTGTCGCAGCTCATGCCATAAATCTCTCCGGCCTGAAGCCGGGGAACAGTGTTTTAGTCGCCGGATCAGGTATGATTGGCCTTTTTGCTGTTAAGTTGCTGAAAATATTTGGAGCTGATCCGGTTATTGCACTGGACATTGACGAAAAAAAACTGGCCTTTGCAGCACAGTTCGGAGCTGATATCACTTTAAATTCTGAGGAAAAAAATATAACTGAACAAATTCTGAAAAATACGAAAAACCGGGGAGCTGATCTGGCTTTCGAAGCAGTCGGTATTACCAAAACGATACAGACCTGCATAGAAAATGTCCGTAAAGGAGGTACTGTGGTAATTATAGGAAACATATCTCCGAAAGTTGAACTGCCTCTTCAGAGTGTGGTTACACGTGAGATCAGGATTCAAGGCAGTTGTGCAATAAATGGTGAATACGAAATGGTGTTAGACCTTTTAGCTGCTAAGAAACTGGATGTTAAACCACTTATTTCAGCAGTTGCGCCTCTGTCAGACGGAGCTGAATGGTTTGAGCGTCTTTATAACAGGGAACCGGGGTTAAATAAAGTTATTCTGAAACCTTAATACTCAAAAACAAATTGATATGAAGCATTACAACATAACTATATTAGGATGCGGTAAAGTTGCACATCTTCATGCCAAAGCTATTAATAATATTAACAATGCCACTCTTGCCGCAGTCTGGAGCCGGACCGAAAGCAGTGCAATGGAATTTGCCAGAGAGTATGATTGCGAAGCATATACGAATATCCCTTTAATGGTCAGAGAGAAAAATATTGATCTGGCTATTGTTTGCACCCCGCATCCTTTTCATCTTGATCCGGCTGTGGATGCAGCAGAAGCCGGTGCTCACCTTCTGGTAGAGAAACCTCTGGCTTCCACTCTCGACCATTGCGATAAAATTATCGCTGCCTGTAAAAATGCAGGTGTTAAGCTTGGTGTTATAAGTCAGAGACGCTGGTACGAACCTGTAAAACGTGTAAAACGCGCAATAGACGAAGGTAAAATAGGCAGGCCCGTTCTGGGAACCATCAATATGCTGGGCTGGCGGGATAAAAAATATTATGATACAGATGAATGGAGAGGTACCTGGAAGATGGAAGGTGGTGGTGTACTGGTAAACCAGGCTCCGCACCAGCTTGATATCCTGCTCTGGTACATGGGCGAAATTGATGAGGTTTACGGATTATGGAGGAATCTTAACCATCCTTACATTGAAGTTGAAGATACAGCGCTGGCTGTAATAAAATTCAAAAATGGCGGGATAGGAAATATAGTGGTGAGTAATTCACAAAAACCGGGAATATTTGGCAAAGTTCATGTTCACGGAGAAAACGGGTCATCAGTGGGTGTTCAGACCGACGGGGGAGCAATGTTCGTTGCAGGAATGTCGGGTGTGCTGGAGCCTCCGGTAAATGATTTATGGACAGTTCCGGGAGAAGAGAAATTCCTGGAAGAGTGGAAGAAGGAGGATACCATTATTTTCAACTCTGTTGATCCGACTGTATTCTATATGGAAAAACAGATCACGGATTTCATTGATGCCCTTGAAAATGGAAGAGAACCTCTTGTGACTGGTGAAGACGGCAGACGCACGGTTGAACTCTTTACTGCAATTTACCGGTCTACCCGGGATAACACCCCTGTTAAATTTCCGCTTTTGCCTGAAAGGGATAAAAATGATATGGACGGAAGATTACTGCCAGACTAAACATTATAAAACATAAACAAAATGAAGCTATTCCTGTCGTTAATAATCTTGCTGGCCTTCAATATATCGCAGGCACAAACAACAAATATCAAAGAGATCCCGTACATGGACAGGAACAAACCTGAGAGACTTGAATGGTTCAGTGAACTGGGATTCGGAATGTTTATCCATTTCAGCTTCGACAGTCAGCTCGGCATAGTAATAAGTCACTCGATGGCCGGAGCATCTGACGACTATCTCAACAGGTTTGTAAATGAACTGCCGCAAACCTTTAATCCTGATCAGTTTGATCCTGATGATATAGCAACGCTGGCCAGACTAGCCGGAATGAAGTATATCGTATTCACAACAAAACACCACTCCGGTTTTTGCATGTGGAATACAAAGACCACCGGATTAAATATTATGAACACACCATATGGTAAGGACCTGCTTGAGCAGTATGTCGAAGCAACAAGAAAGGCAGGTCTTGCTGTTGGATTTTATTATTCACCTGAAGACTTCAATTTTTTATATAAAAACGGATTGCAGGTAAGACGTCGATTTACTGAACCGTTGCCTGAAAAAATAATGGACAAATATCTCGAATTAGTTGAACTTCAGTGCATAGAGTTAATGGCTCAGTATGGAGACGTCGATATCATATTTTTCGATGGCGGAGAAGGACTGCTGCAGGAAAAGTGTAAAGAGGTTGTCTGGAATTTACAGCCGGATATTATTGTTACCCGCGGAGCTATGAAGACACCTGAGCAGACAGTTTCGGGCATTGTACTCGATGAACCTTGGGAATCATGCATAACAATGGGTACACAGTGGGCCTGGAAACCAACTAATGAATCATATAAAACAGGCACCAGGCTTATTGAGATACTTATTGAAACACGAGCCAAAGGGGGAAACCTTCTTCTTAACGCAGGACCAAAACCGGATGGCCGGCTGCCCGAAGAGCAGGAGTCACTTTTACGCGAAATGGCTGCATGGAATTTTATAAATAATGAAGCAGTTATAAAGGTAAAACCATGGATTTTGCCAAATGAGGAGAATATCTGGTTCACATGGAAACCGGAAGAGAAGATCTTATATGCATTTCTCACAAAAATACCCGACTGGCCGCGGGGAGAGCGGAGAGAGTTCTTGTTAAAATCCCTCGCTATTTCAGAAAACTCTGACATAGAAGTCCTTGGACAGTCAAGCGAGTTAATAGAGTACCAACCGGGTGTTGATGCATCAACACGGTTTAAACAGACAGGGGAAGGAGTATTGGTATCATGTGTAAGGGCACAGCGGATATATAACAACCACAAATGGCCCAATCCTGTTGTCCTGAAAATATCCGGTGCCACTCCTGCCCTTAAGCCTCCTGTAGTAATAACACATGCGGCGGAACTAACCGGTCCGGGTAAAAACCAACTCAAATTCAACGGAGAAATTCTTGACACGGGAGAATCGGAAAAAATTGAAACAGGATTCCAGTACCGTGAATTTGCAGGCTTCGTGGAGGAGCTATATTCTGATAACTGGAAAGAGACCGGGAAGGTGGAAAAATTTGGACCGGGAAAATTTTCTGTCACTCCCGCGATCACTAAAAGAGGAACTGAATATCAGGTAAGAGCATTTGCTAAACATCCAAAATTAATAGTCTACGGCGACATAGTCAGGGTAAAATTTTAACCAGGGTTTGGCAGATCGCCTAAAATAATTAATTTAGCAATCCTTTATGAAATTTATAATAATAAAGGAGTGAAAATTATCAAAATCAAACTTCACTGGCAAATCCTGATTGCCCTCATATTTGCAATATTATTTGGTTACTTTCTGCCTCAGAAAGTTGAATATGTTTCGTGGCTGGGAGATATTTTTTTACGGGCACTTAAAATGGTCATTATTCCCTTAGTCTTCAGTTCGGTAATAAGCGGTGTAACAAGCATGGGAGAAGGCAAAAACCTGGGAAGACTGGGGATTAAAACATTGGGTTATTACATGCTCACAAGTCTTATGGCTATTCTGACAGGATTAATTTTTGTCAATTTAATAAAACCTGGTGTAGGAGTAGACCTTGGATTCTCAAAAAGTGTCGAAGGACTTGCTGAACAGGCGGGTTCGGTTAAAGATATTTTTTACCGTCTTGTTCCTGAAAACATTATAGATGAAATGGCTCAGGGAGCAATTTTACCTGTAATATTTTTCGCTATTCTGTTCGGATTTTTCACAACTACGGTGGAAGCGAAGTACCGCGATACTCTTAATGACTTCTTTAATGCCCTGTTTGAGGTGATGATGAAAATCACTCTTTTCATTATAAAATTTACTCCAATTGGTATTTTCGGAATAGTTTCGGCAGAGGTTGCCAGAAATTCTGATCAGCTTGGCAGTATAGCCGGGAGTCTGGCTATATACATGGTCTGTGTTGTAGCGGGTTTGCTATTTCATGCCCTGGTATCACTTCCTATACTTGTTCGTTTTATAGGGAAAGCCAGACCATATGCACACCTTCAAAATATGATCACGGCGCTACTGACTGCATTTTCCACGTCATCATCAAGTGCCACGTTACCTCTTACAATGGAATCCCTGGAGTATAACAGCGGTGTGTCAAATAAAATATCAAGCTTCACCCTCCCCCTTGGAGCTACAATTAATATGGACGGTACTGCTCTTTACGAATGCGTAGCAGCTATGTTCATTGCACAGGCTTACGGTGTTGAGCTCACCTTTGTTCAGCAGATGCTGGTTGTGGTTACGGCACTTCTGGCTTCAATCGGGGCTGCCGGTATACCAATGGCCGGACTGGTAATGATAACTATTGTGCTGACCGCAGTCGGTCTGCCTCTGGAAGGAATAGGACTCATCCTTGCAGTCGACAGGATTCTGGATATGTTGCGTACTTCAGTTAATGTCTGGAGTGACAGTTGCGGAGCAGTTATTATAGCCAGGTCGGAACAGGAGGAGACCAATGTTGCAATATTGAAAAAATGAAACAGGTTAAAATAATAGCATTATTACTCATAGCCTTTACTTTCATTGAAGGCTGCAAAAAAGAAGAGACAGATATATATTATAACCGGAAATATATCGATGAGATAAATGCAGCAAGAAAAGATATAATTTTTTTCATGTCGACCAACTACATACCCGGTGGAACCTTCGCAGTCGCCCGGGAAGGTGAGATACTGTATTCTGAAGGCCTTGGAATAGCATCTAAAGATCTTGATGTCCCTGTGAACAGGAATACTAAATTCAGGATCGGAGAGGTTTCTGAGCTCTTTACTGCTTTGGTTTATCTGAAAATGGAAGAAAAAGGGATTCTGCATCCCGATTCCACTGTTCAGCATTACCTGCCCGGACTTCCTGAAGATAGTTATAAAATACCTGTCAGGAACCTCCTTGACCACACCTCGGGCATCAGAGAACCCTGGTCAGGAGAAGAGGCGACCAAAGGACTGAATGTACCGATACAACAGGGATTCAGCTATTTTATTAACGACTCATTAAATGCGCCCCCCGGTCTTTTTGAACTCCCCAGCATGTTTAATTATAATTTGCTGGGAGCACTAATGGAAAAAACCACCGGTCAAAGTTTTGAGAATATCCTTAAAGAGTATCTGACCGATACTCTTAAATTGAATAACACCCTTGTCGATAATCCAGTTATTACCATTAAAGGCAGGACTGACTTCTATGATCACAGTCTGATAGCCAGTGTAACAAATGCTGCTTTCAGGGATATGCGGTTCAGCGCACCATCGGAAGGATTGCTCTCAAATGCAGACGACCTTGTAAAATTCGGTAATGCCATTCTGTATTCTGATTATCTGACAGATTCACAAAGAGAAAATCTGTTTAAGCCAAATATACTTTTAAATAATAAACCCTCTTACATCACTAATGGCTGGATGATACTCAGCGACAGAAGCGGACGCAGGGTATACGGGAAAAGCGGCAAAGTACCGGGAGGGGGAGCTGCTCTGCTTATCTACCCTGAAGAAAAACTTGTTGTTGCAGGAACAACTAACCTGCCTCCCCTTTCAGAGGAGATACCTGTTTTTAATCTTGCTTCTCATTTTCTGTCAGAGAATTCTTCTAAAGATGCTGTTTCTCCGGGAGAATATAAACAAGAGAAAAGCACAGTGCCTGAAAAATAACCGGGAGAATAAAATGTTTCCGTTAAAAGTTATATATTAGTCATATAATTAGATAATGTATGGAAACCCTGATTCTGATAGGTGTTTTACTTGGACTGGCCGGGGGTATTGCCGTTACAGCTCTGTTTTATAAAAACAGATACTCACGCACTACAGAAGTTCAGTCGGTAGTTTTACTTGAAAAGATCAGACATGTATGCAAGCTGATAACTGTTGAAGGTGAATTCTCAGAAGTTTTTTCTCATCGAGATGAAAAAAGTATGTTCTTTAAACTCCTTCAACTAGAAAAAAAGGCTTTGCTTATTGTTAAGGCAAAAGTCCTTGTGGGGTTTGACCTGACAAAAATTCATATAGAAACGGAATCTGATAAAAGAGTGGTCAGACTTTCACATTTCCCTGATCCTGAGGTACTCAGCATGGAAACGGATTTAGAATATTATGATGTAAGAAAAGGAATGATGCATAAATTCTCTGAAACCGACCTGACCAATATGAATAAAAAGTCAAAGGAGTTCATCAGGGAAAAAGTTGAAAGAAGTTATCTCTTTGACATTGCCAGGAATCAGGCTGAAGATACAATTTCAGTAATAAAACAGTTAATAGACTCTGTAGGATGGACCCTGGAGACTGAAAAAAGAGCCATCAATGATTCTAAAGTAAAACAGTTAACTGAAAGTGCAAGGGAAAACAGTAATAAAAACCGATAAATTTCCCCTGAAGTCAGGAAAAAAGCGAATCGACAAACTCCCTACGGCGAAATACCTGCAGATGTTCCATTTTTTCCCCCACACCAATATACTTTACAGGGATCTTGAATTGATCAGATATCCCTATCACAACTCCACCCTTTGCAGTTCCGTCCAGCTTGGTTAAAGCCAGAGCTGTTACATCTGTTGATTTAGTGAACTGTTTAGCCTGTTCAAATGCATTTTGTCCGGTGGATCCATCCAGGACAAGCAATACTTCATGCGGAGCGCCGGGAACAATTCGTGACATAACCTTTCTTATCTTACCGAGTTCATTCATTAATCCCAGCTTATTGTGTAGTCGCCCTGCCGTATCTATAATGACCACATCTGCATCATGAGCTTTAGCAGAAGAGATCGCGTCATAGGCTACAGAGGCAGGATCTGATCCCATCTTTTGCTTAACTAAAGGAACATCAACCCTGTCGGCCCAAATTTCCAACTGTTCAATTGCCGCAGCTCTGAAGGTATCTGCGGCACCCAGATAAACAGATTTGCCCGCCTGCTTATATTTGTATGCAAGTTTCCCTATAGTAGTGGTTTTTCCGACGCCATTGACTCCGACAACCATAATTACATATGGCTTGACATCTCCGGGAAGATCAATTTCCGCCTCGTCATCCATTCCATTCTCTTCCAGCATGGCTGTTATCTCCTCTTTAAGGATGTTATTAAGCTCATCAACACCAAGGTATTTATCCCTTGCCACCCTTCCCTCAATCCTCTCGATTATTTTAAGGGTAGTATCCACACCAACATCAGATGTTATCAGCACTTCTTCCAAATTGTCAAGCACCCCGTCGTCTACCTTCGATTTTCCGGCAACTGCCCTGCTCAATTTTTTGAAAATACTCTCTTTTGTCTTTTTGAGCCCCTGGTCAAGATTATCTTTATTAGTCCTGGAAAAACCTTTAAAAAAAGCCATTACATTTAAATTTGAAACTGATAAAAATAGCAATTATTTTATTAAACCCGGGAGATAATTCTCAACAAAAAAAGCTTTCACCCTGCGAGATGAAAGCTTTTTCTGAATTTATAAAATAGCAGATCTATTATTTAAAATAATCCTTTACCTCGTCGTTGATGATAATCTCTTCTTTAAATATATATGCACCGGTTTTGGGTGACTTGATCATTTTAATCACCTTGGAATGGCCTTTACCGGCACCCTTTTGTATAGTCGCAACTGTTTTCTTTGCCATATCAAACTTTATTTAATTTCTTTATGAACCGTTACTTTTTTCAAAATAGGATTGTATTTTTTCATCTCCAACCTGTCAGGTGTATTTTTCCTGTTTTTGGTTGTAATATATCTTGAAGTTCCCGGCATACCGCTGTTCTTATGCTCTGTGCACTCCAATATAACCTGAATCCTGTTGCCTTTACCTTTTTTTGCCATTTCCTGATACCTTTAAATATTCGCTATATAACCATTTTCCTTTGCCTCCTGCACTGCTGCGGTAATCCCTTTCTTATTTATGGTGCGCAACCCTGCTGCGGAAACTGTTAACTGAACCCACCGGTTCTCTTCAGGTAAAAAAAACTTTTTCTTAAAAAGGTTGACGTTAAATCTTCTTTTTACCCTGCGCTTTGAGTGCGACACATGATTGCCCACCATCGCCTGTTTTCCTGTTATCTGACAAACTCGTGACATTTCTTTTAGATTACATTATGTACAATTTAGCACACTATTTTAACGGGTTGCAAAGAAAATACTTTTTTCAGAAAAAATCAAGTTCAACCAATATTTTTTAAAATAACAACTAACATTTGATTGTTAATTAATATATTTTCCAAAACTCTGGTTATTTTAGCCGTCAAATATAGTATCAAATGGATTACGTACTAATAGGACTGGGAATTTTATTTATTATAGGAGGTATCCTTGGTGGAGTGCTTCCTGTTCTTCCGGGGCCACCCTTAAGTTATGCCGGACTCCTGCTCCTGCATTTTACTTCGCGGTATCAGTTTACAACCAAATTCTTAATTATCTGGGCAATAATTACAACACTGGTTTATGCAGTCGATTATGTTATACCTGTAATCGGCACCAAAAAGTTCGGCGGCAGTAAATGGGGTGTATGGGGATCTGTAATCGGACTGGTGGTCGGACTATTTTTCTTTCCTCCTTTCGGCATTATAATAGGACCATTTGCCGGAGCAGTAATCGGAGAATTGTCAACCGGCAAGGACTCGAATTCAGCTTTAAAGTCGGGTTTTGGTTCTTTTATCGGATTTTTAACCGGGACTCTGATAAAACTTATCGCTTCGGGACTGATGGCATGGTATTTCATTAAAGAGCTTATATAAATCAGAGAAATTACTATGGAATAAGCATGTTAATACAAAATACCTCTATCAAATTTTGATACTGTAAAAAATCTTGTAGTCTTCTTTTCTGCCTTCTGCTTATTTTTTAAAGGTTTCATATTTTTCAGGTATAAAATTTGAATCCTTTTCTGTTAGTGAAAAAGAATTTTATAATTTCGCACAGAAATGGAGAGTTGCCGGAGCGGTCGAACGGGGCAGACTCGAAATCTGTTGTCCTGCTTAGCGGGACCGGGGGTTCGAATCCCTCACTCTCCGCTGGTATTTCAGACTTTAGTAGTTGATTTTGCTTATTTAAACTCTATCAGAGGGATAATACCTGCATTACTATCCGTTGCTTCATCTGAAGTGATAATGAAATTCATGATATAAACTGAAATTTATCTGGTATCTTTACAATATAATTTTGACTTAAATTATTACTGTAAGATTTTCATAATATAATAATCACAATAGTTCTTAATAACCTGACATCTGTCGCAAAATCAACTGTCATGAAAAGGTATTCGTTAATCATCCTGTTACTTACGTTTTTATTCGTATCAGCATTTTCCCAAAGCAGAAACACCAGAGTATTCACAATTTTCTCCTCACCAGGTTGTTCTTGTGTTGGTTCAGGCGGTCCTCCCCTAACCTACACAGAAGATGAAGAGGTGCTCTCAGAACTTCGCAAAGCATGCCCTGGAATCGATTTCATAGAGTTTACGGGTAGTCTTTCTGATGCTTATGAAGAGGTCGCAAATAATATGGACAGCTATGATGGTGTCCTGAATATCGGTAACATCGGTTCCGACTACCGGCTGACTTTTACGGGATTGCCAACGATAATGGTTCATAATCTGGGTACTTCCCAGAGCTATTTTCCCTGGCATATATTCAATACCGGCAAGGTAAAATCTGACGGAACAAATATTCTTGAGGGTGGTACCAACTATGAAAATGTCAGGGTCCTGACAGCTCAGCTGGACAGAAGAAATATCTGCGATCCGTCTGTGACCAAAGCGTGTTTTGATGACCTGGTTTATAAAATTAATTTGATAAAAGTCGTTAAGGAACTGCAAGAGACAAGAATACTGATGGTGAAGGCCGAAAAGGATGAAATTCTTGGAAGTGTAAATTATAAATTTGGCGATTTTAATCAGGATTATTCGGACGGCCATAATGAGCGCTATTTTGAAAACTTTTTTAAACTATTTGATGTTGAACTAATTACAGTTGAACCCGAAGAATTCTTCGAGACATATAATCAAACAGATCCGGATGAAGCGGAAAAAATAGCCGACGAATGGATAAAAGGTGCTTATAGTGTAGAAGTATCAAAGAGAGAGATCATAAAAACGGCAAGAGGATATCTGGCCCACGATCAGCTCAGAAAAAAATATAACTGTAATGCGGTGTCTTCACATATCAGGTCGGTAAGTAAAGACGGAGGAATTGAAGATCGGTACAATCCTGGCCTGGGCTTTGAACTTGGATTCAAACCCCGGGGTATAATGGCTGTTTGTCAAAATTATCCGGATATATTGCTGACCCAGGTTCTGGGACATCTTCTGGTTGGCAGACCAAGCATGCTGGGTGATATACACTATGATATACAAAACTCCGTGGAAATGGTACTGCACTGCGGAATGCCGGTCAATCCTTACGGAGACGACAGCATACTCCCGTACAGGATCAGGCCCCATGCAGAGAGCCCGGTAAGGGATCAACCTGATGCACCCGGTGCCTCTACAGGACTCACAACTCAGTGGCCTGAGGGAGAACCTGTTACTTTTTGGGAGATACACAGTCTGCTGGGAGAGATAAGATTACACACGGGAGAGATAGTGGATAAACACAAAATATATACAGGAGGAGAAGACATTGATAATGTTTGGTGTACTACCAAAATAATAGCCAGACTTGATGATATTATAAAAATACGTGACCAGCATTTCCCGTCAAGGTATGGAGTACACCACTGCGCCACAATGGGCGACCTCAGGCAACAGGTGAAGGATGTCGCCATATTTTTGGGTCTTAAGGTCACTGAACGAGACAGGTAGTTATAAAATACTACTGAAATATACCCTCAAACTTTTTTTGCTAAATTTCATTCTTTACCGGGATCAATATCACCGGGAAAAAATACCATGCAATTTTAATTTAATCAGTTAGTTTCAAAAAAATCAAAAAATGATGTAATGAATTCCTGATTAAATCGTCTTAACTTTAACACAGATATAAACGCCAGGTACAAATTAAAAATTTAATGGTAACCAGTGATTTTAAAATAAAAGTTTTGCCTTTAGGAAGGAAGATGCTCCGGTATGCTGCATACAAATTGAACAATGAGGATATGGGGCGTGATATTGTTCAGGATGTATTTTTAAAATTATGGCAAAAACGGGCAGAACTTGACAAAATTAAAAACATTGAGGCATATATTATGCAGATGACACATAACAGGTGCCTGGATCTTATCAGGAGCAGCAGACTGGTACCTATTGACAATGAAACGGGCAAAAAACTGAATGATGCTGACGGCGATCTCTCTTTGAAAATAGAATTAAACGAATCTGCCGCCATAATAAAAAAACTGATTAAACGGCTGCCTGACGTGCAAAGGACTTTAATGGAAATGAGAGATATCGATCAGTTGTCATATGAGGAGATAAGTAAGATTACTGATTTAAATATCAACACAATACGGGTAAATTTATCCAGGGCGAGAAAGAAGGTACGTGATGAATTTCTAAAAATAGATTCTGATGGAAAAGGAAATAGTAAAACAATTGCTGCATCGATATTTTGAAGGAACAACAACAGAAGATGAGGAAGCTATTCTGAAGTCTTACTTCAAATCGGATAAAGTTGCAGGGGAATTTGAAGAATACACCGGGTTCTTCAATGGGATATCTGAACTGTCAGCTGTTCCTCAGGATAATCCGGAAGATGACATAATGGATTATATACTTGAGCATGAAGCCAAAGAGAAAACCAGCTACCGGAGATTATATATAACTATTACCGGTATAGCTGCCTGTTTGGTAATAATTATGGGCGGCATCCTGTTAAGACAGCAGAAACAGACATTTAAGGATACGTTTGATAATCCGGAAGTAGCTTATACATATGCAACAGAAACTCTTGCTTATGTAGCAGAAAAATACAATTCGGGAATAGAAGAATTATCCCACTTTGAAAAATTGCATAATGCTGTTAGTCCACTGAATCAGGGACTTAAACCTGTAAATGATTTCTTTGATGAAACGAGCATGTTCTTTTTTAATCAAAAATAACACAAAAAAATATGATTAAAATAAGAATATGCGAGAGTGAGGAACGAACGGTTCCATATGTTCTTAAATTTTTAATTTGCTTATTTTTAATAAATTACAAAATTTTAAACAGATGAAAAATAACAGAAAAAAGATAAAAACATTATATCAATTTATAATTAATAAATGCATAGTGCCATGAAACGAACATTAATTTTATTAGCAATAATTCTTCCTTTGGCAGTTTTCGGACAGAAGAGTGCGGTTGACAGACTATTTGACAAATATGCCAATAAAGAGGGATTTACTACCGTAAACATCTCCGGTAAACTACTCGGTCTTGCCAGTCAGGCCGACAGTGCAAACAAAGCTACCAATGAAATGCTTTCCAAGCTAACCGGTATCAGGATTCTCACAGTTGAAAATGAAGAAATTACAGGTAAACTGGATTTTTTCGAGGAGTTAAATAAGGAGGGATTTTTCGACAACAAAGAGTTCGAAGTGCTGATGGAAGTAACAGAGAAAGACGAAGTAGTGCGTTTTCTGGCCAAAGATAACGGAAAAGGAAAATTCTCGGATCTCATCCTGGTAGTAGGAGGTGATGACAATGCCCTGATTAGCATCAGCGGAATTATCGATCCTGAAAATATCGGGAAAATTACAAAAGAGCTGAATATTGATATGTAGAAATGTATTAGTCCTCCTGAAATATATCCGGGAGGACGGATAACTTGTATCCGGCTTTTCAATTTATAGTGGTACGATGATTACCTGTTTTTAAGCCATTCATACATTTTTTCACGCATTTCGGGCGACAGCCTGTTAATATCATTTGGAGAATATATCTCAATATTTGCGGATGCATTATACAGATCGTAAACCTTCTTTGATTCATCAACCGACTTCACAACATCTTCATGATGAGCATCTTTGTCAAGCAAAGGAGCAATAACCAGCAAAGGGCGCGGTGCAATACAGGCCATCACTTCATGGAAGTCATAAGGAATCCGGTTCTCTTCACCGGCAAAGAAGCCCAACCTCGGCATCAGTCCGTGCAAATGGGACCAGGCTTTGATGCCTTCAGTTCCGCGATCAGGGGTATTTGTCCTCATAGGAGTAAATCCTGCTACAGAAATTGCACCGGCAATACGGTCGTCAAGCGCTGCCGAGTATAATCCTACCAGTGCTCCCAGCGAATAACCTGCAACATATATCCGCTTCCCGTCAACAAAGTCAAGGTTCTCCAAAGCATCCACAGCACCTCTGACATCAACCACCATCTTTCCTAGTTTTGACCAGTGAGGATACCTGCCATAAAACCGGGTACCCTCCTCTATCCTGTTCCCGAAACCGATCATATCATATGCAAAAACAGCATAACCCTGGTCTGTCATCGACTCAATAAGTGATTCAATCCTGTGGTAGGAGTTAAATCCTTTTGAATAGTCATATTCGTGAAGATATATTACCACCGGCAAGCTGTTATTTATCGGAGTACGCTCAGCTTTTTGGGGATAATAGAGATATCCGAACAACTGATCTCCGAAACCGCTATACGGACTTATTGCCATAACTCCCATCTTTTCATTTGGTCCGGGGCGCTCCAGGAAAGTTCCAAAACTACTTTCTCCCCTTCCTCCTCTCCTTATGCTACCAGGCCCCGGATTAGTTACTCCGGACGGCTCTTCGCCCAGTGACCACCTGATCTTTTCGCGAATAGACGACTTTTTATTTTTCCAGAATGACTGGCTGGTTACTTTTCCTCCATCAGCCATTTCCAGTATATCTCCAATACCTTTTACCGGATATTTCTCAGGATCAATCATTTCTCCACTCAGACCCAGCCACTTTTCAAAGGAATAATCATAAAAGAGCCTGTTTACCTGCTTGTGACTTGTCCTTCCAAATACATAATCAAAGAAGTCGATATAGTCCTCCATATCTCTTGCACACACACTGTGAAGTCCGTAACGGCTTCTTATGGCAAGATTATCGGGGACACCCAAAAACTCATACACCTTTTTGGTAACATGGTATGCCTCCTCGATTCCCCAGGGATTACTGGCACCTTCGGTTATGGCTGTACTGAGCATAAGTCCCCGCGGGGCAATCAATGCCATAAACAGATTCTGATCAACCGGAAGTTTATCTTCCCTTCCGGCAAAGAAACGCAAACGGGGATGCAGCCAGGCAGGCTGCGCACAAGCTAACAATGCAATATCCTCAATATCATAATTTTGCGAACAATAACGCCATGGAACCTCAGCACCTGTTCCCCCACTGCTCGGTATGCAAGCGGTAATTCGCTCGTCAAAAGCAGCAGCCATAAGTGAAAGCTTGCCATTTCTCGAGTGACCTGTAATACCTATTTTATCCTTGTCAACAACAGTAAGAGTATGCAGATAATCAATCACCCTTGAAGCTCCCCATGCTCTTCTCATAAGACGGGTAAAATCATATTCGCCAGCCCATATCTCTGAATACTTCTCACTGTCGTCTTTAGCATCGGCTCCGGCATATACACAACCGATATAACCCCTCCTCACAGCCACCTGGGCCCACTCACGGTGATTCCACTGTGTCAGGAATACAGGGAAAGGGCCTTCACCCGGCGGGATCATCAGCTCTGCAGTCATTTTAGCCTGGTGTCCCGGCCCAAATGACAACTCGACCATCCTCAGGGTTGTCTGTCCATCCTTCTCTTCACTCAAAATTTTAACTTCAAGATTATCAGGAGCCGGAGGAAATGTTCCGCTCACATATCTCTGAAGCTGTTCTTTCATCCATTCCCGCTTCTCTTTCCATTGAGAAAGATTTTCAACGGGAATATTTCTGCCACCTTCATCAATTACCAACGGATCAGGTAAAAAAGGTATAGATGGCATGCTGTCGAAATCAGGAGGCAGTTCACCTGTCCTGTTCAGCCAGTCCTGAAAAGTTTCATCCAGGAAGGAGACCCTGCCATTTGCTGTCCTGTCGGGGAGCAATACTTTTAAAAGCAAATCCAGATCAGCTTTTTTCTTAGCTGCGTCTCTGTCTGGTCTGTTCTGAGACAATAACTCCCCCTCACCGGGCAGGATCATTGCAGCGAAAAAAAATGATACTATAAAAATTAGTTTTTTCATTCCGTTTATAATTTTATAATTCCATAAAAATACACAATTCATTTCAGAAGTTCTGCATGCCAGCCGTACATCCTATCACGCATCTCAGAAGAGAACCTGTTTATATCGTTGGGTGAAAATATGTTTATATTTCCTGCTGCTCCATACAATCCATATACTTTGCCCGCTTCATTGATGTACTTAACAACATCATCATGATGCGCATCCTTATCAACAAGAGGCGCTATAACCAGCACCGGACGCGGAGCTATGCACCCCGGCACTTCATGAAAATCATAAGGGATACGATCCTCATGGCCAATAAAAAATCCTAATCCGGGTATCAGTCCGTGAAGATGCGAAAATACAAATTCAATAAAACGAAATATTGCTGATCTTACTGACTATTTGTTACCTTTGTAATATCTGCTAATGCTTTCAATCAATATTCTGCCTGATTCTTTATTCTCCTCTTTTGTATAGATGGCTCCGGCACCTTCGCAGAGAATGCCTGTTATACCAAACTGCAGATGAGGACCATATTCCCATGTAGTACTTCCGTATGATGATCCGCCATCCCTGAGATTTAAAGTTTTGATGAGATCTTTTGTATCAAGTTCGTCAATAATATCCCTCCACTCTGTCCAGGGACCAAGATTATCCTCCTGAACAAAATAGAGCAGAGGTTCTGTTATACCTCCCCATGTATGCATTCCCCACAGGGTGGTAACCGGTGATTCGGATTCCATAATCCTCTCAAGGTCGCGTTGTAATATAAACGATTCATGAGCCTGTTTTTCCTCATCTGATCCATCAGAAAAATAGCTTCTGTTCATGTCCACACCCTGGGCATTTACCCTGTACCAGCCGTTATGAGGGGCATCCGGACTCATCATTATTACAAAATGAAAAATTGAGCGTTTTCTCATATCTGCACCCTTGTCGCTCAGAAGCCATTCAATCATTCCTATTATTCGCCATTGTGCGTTATGTTCTCCGGGATGCGGATTTGTAATATAGTGAACCCATTTTTTACCGGCAGGCACTTCACTTGTCTTATCTGTAATAATTAAACGGTATAAATTCCTTCCTCCCAAAGATTTACCAACTGTATCTATATCTACATTATCATTCGGCTCTATCTTTGAAAGAAAATCTTCCACCTGTTCGTATGATATAGGAACCTGGTGTCCCACATAGACCTTGTCTTCCTGAAAAACAGGAAAGACAAGTGTGTCTTGTTCAGGGCTCTCCCTGTATCCCAGCTTCCAATGAACAGGATTCCAGTTTTCCATATCGTACGACCAGGAGTAGAAATACTCATTCATAGCAAATCTCGGAGGTCCTTCTACCAGTAAAACCAGATCATTCCCTTTTGCATTGCCGGTAATTTCAAAATTCAGCTTATTATTCCATGTAGGTTGATTTGGTGCATGACTAAGCTGAACCCTGAAATAGTTTTTTCCAAGTTTCTCTATCACGGCACCGTCAGATCCCAGAGGTCCGTCAAAGTTGAAATCGCTTACAGATAACTCTTTAGTTTCAGGTACCCGGGAGCATCCAAACACAATGATACCTAAAACTGCGAAAGATGTTAAAATTATTGTTGGTATTCGTTTCATAGGAATAAAATTATTTTTTTATGTCATCCAACCTGCCCTGACCACAACTGCAAGAACTCTAAAAGTTGTAAATATTCTCACATATGATCGGGAAAGATCGTGACTGTCTGTTAATACTTTTTCAATTTCAGGCAATAACTAATGCCTTAATACATAAATCACTTCAGAAGTTCAGCAAGCCAGCCGTACATCTTATCTCGCATCTCAGGAGAGAACCTGTTAATATCATTAGGTGAAAATATGTTTATATTGTCCGCTGCCCTATACAATCCATATACTTTGCCCGCTTCATCGACACACTTCACAACATCTTCATGATGAGCATCTTTGTCGACCATAGGCGCTATAACCAGCACCGGACGCGGTGCTATACACCCCAGCACTTCATGAAAATCATAAGGAATACGATCCTCATGGCCAATGAAAAATCCTAATCTGGGTATTAGTCCGTGAAGATGCGAATATCTCCTTATACCCTCTGTGCCGGGATCCGGTGTGCTTGTCCTCATAGGCGTAAATCCTGCAACAGATATAGCTCCGGCTATACGTTCGTCCAAAGCTGCAGAGTATAATCCCACAACCGCTCCCAGGGAATAACCTGAAACATATATCTTTTTGCCATCTATAAAATCGAGATTCTCAAGAGCATCAACGGCCCCTCTTACATCAGCAACCATTTTACCCATCTTTGACCACGAGGGATACCTCTGATAAAAACGGGTGCCCTCTTCTATTCTGTTGCCAAAACCTATCATATCATAAGCAAATACAGCATACCCTTCATTGACAACAGATTCAAACAGAGAGCCGATTCCATGACGGGTGGAACTGAATCCTTTTGAATAATCAAATTCATGAAGATAAATAACTACCGGCAAATCATTACTTCTGGGTTTGCCATTGCTGTCAGACGGATAATAAAGATAACCAAACAACTGGTCGCCAAAACCGTTATAGGGACTTATTGCCATTACTCCCATTCCCTCTGCAGCCCCCGGCCTGGTCAGGAATGTTCCGAAGTTGCCTTCGCCCCTTCCTCCCTTATCAAGAGTACCTGGACCCGGATTGGTAACTCCGGCAGGCTCCTCACCCAGCGACCACCTTATCTGTGACTGTATTTCAGTTTTCCTGCTCTCCCAGGATGAAACTGAGTTGATCTGATCTCCATTTCCGTTCTGCAGAATATCGTTAATGCCTTTGGCAGGATACTTTTCAGGATCGGTCATCTCACCGCTCAGTCCCAGCCACTTCTCAAATGAATAGTAGTAAAATAACTTGTTGGCAGGTTTGTGACTTGTCCTGCCAAATACATAATCAAAAAAGTCGATATAGTCCTCCATATCACGGGCAGACACACTATGAAGACCATAGCGGCTTCTTATTGCCAGTTTGTCTTCGGAACCAAGAAATTTATAAACCTTTTTACTCACAAGATAAGCCTGCTCAATGCCCCACGGATTACTGTCCCCCTCACTTATGGCTGTGCTGAGCATGAGTCCCCGGGGTGCTATCAGCGCCATAAACAGATTCTGATCAACTGGCAACTTATTCTCACGGCCGATGAAAAAACGCAGACGTGGATGGAACCATGACGGAAAACCGGTTGATATATCTGCTATTGTTTCTCCATCAGATATATCGGAGCAATAACGCCAGGGTACTTCAGACCCGGTTCCTCCGCTGCTTGGAACGCAGGCAGTTATCCTCTCATCAAAAGCAGCAGCCATCATCGATAATTTGCCGTTTCTTGAATGACCGGTAATACCTATTTTATCTTTATCAACAACAGGAAGGGTATACAGATAATCAATCACCCTTGAAGCTCCCCAGGCTCTTCTCATAAGACGGGTAAAATCATATTCTCCTGCCCATATCTCCGAATATTTTTCACTGTCATCTTTAGAGTCCGCACCGGCATAAACGCAACCAATATAACCTCTTCTGACAGCCAACTGGGCCCACTCACGATGGTTCCACTGAGTTATAAATACAGGGAAAGGTCCTTCACCCGGAGGGATCATCAGTTCTGCAGTCATTTTAGCCTGGTGTCCCGGACCAAATGACAACTCAACCATCCTCAGGATTGTCTGTCCATCCTTCTCCTCACTAATAATTTTAACTTCCATAATATCCGGAGCCGGAGGAAACGTACCTGTTATATAATATTTGAGCTGTCCCTTGATCTCTTCCCGTCTTGTCTGCCACTGTGAAACAGTCTCTACCGGAATATTTTCACCTCCTTCATCTGTTATGAACGGATCGGGAAGAAACGGCAAAGAAGGCATTTTGTCGAAATCAGGAGGCAGTTCGCCGGTCCTGTTCAGCCAGTCTTTGAATGTCTCATCGAGAAAAGATACTCTTCCGCTTCTCAGATTGTCAGGTCGTAAAACTTTTAATACAAGTTCAAGTGATTCCTTCTGCTTCTTTTTGTCATCCTGACTGCTATTTTGAGAAGAATAACCACTACTGCCAAAGGATGAGGAACTCAGAATGATACCGCTCAGCATTGCAGCGATCATAAAAAGATGAAGAACTTTTGTTTTCAAAATAATGATAGTTTAAAGATTTAAGGTAAAATTGAATGGTGAGAAATCTCCACCGGAGGGAAGATTTCTCACCTTATAAATCATGCAGGGTAAGTCTACCCTTAATGAATATTCTGTCTTAATATTTTCAATAACCGGTTGTTAAAATCAATTTCAGATTTTTTCACAGTATGAAAACTACTCTTCCTCATCCTCCGGGATGGTCTGCAGGACAGGCTCATTCAATTCAGCACCATCGTAACCGACATTCTGATTTATTCTTCCGAGGGTATTAGCTGTAATTACCGATTGCGGAACCGGCCACAACATATGTTCGGGATAAATCGTTGCTTCAACACCCCAGAAGAAGTATTTGGGAGGATGATAAAAATGATTCACCCTTATTACACGGTCGTGAAACCAGTTCTTATTTGAAATATTATCCAGACTATAACCGTCTTTATTAACCTTGGCAAGCTGGAAAGACACTCTTACCATCTCCATATGTCTCATCTCCTCAGCATAAAGTTCCCTCGCACGCTCGTCAAAAATATAATCCAGGGTCACCTCCGAAGCATCAATAAGAGGTGCATTAGCACGTCCCCTGACCATATTTATATCTGCTGCAGCAGGTCCCGTCTGGCCTTTGAACCAGTATGCCTCAGCCCTGATAAGATAAGTTTCTGCAAGCCGGAATATATACCAGTCGCCCTGTCCACCATGAGGCTGATGGTAATTGGTAGTCTGCACAAAAACCTTATTATGTGCCCACGAATACCAGGTGTCGATGGTATCGTCAAGACTCTTATAATATATTTTATTCAACGGTTCACCATAATTTGGAGAAGCAGGGTTCCATGTAATTATCTCGGCTGTCTGATCATCCATGTCAATCCAGTTACAGTCAGCTCTTCTCATATCAGGAGTAGTTTGCCATGTATAATTTTCGTCTTCCCAAATCCAGTAATGCCAGAAATCATTTGTGCGGACATCTCCGTTCCCAATTCCCAGTGTATCACCTCCGGTGAATGTCCAGTTACTGGCCCTTTGACCGTTTTTATCAAGAATCTTCCAGTATGAAGGAGTAAAGTGACGAAGAGCACGTGTACCGACTGCATCCCACCATGTTTCTGACGGGGCATCAGCCCTGTCTACTGTTGCATAGATAGTTTCAGTATTTGATGGATCGTTCTTATTCTCAATACGATGCAGATCCCACATTACATTATGCTCAATACTCGATTTATTGCCTAAATAGGTAGTCCACGGACTTGTTCCGAACCTTTCGGTCATCAGAGCATAAGGACCATCAATAACGGCACTTGCAGCCGCTATAGCTTTATCAAAGTCACAGTTAGCCAGATATACTTTTGCAAGCAGGTGGTTTGCAGCCCCCTTACTTACATCACCCAGTTTTGCAGGATCTGCCGGAAGTTTTCCTACTGCCCATTCCAGGTCTTCCTGAATCTTGCCCAATATAGCCCATCTGCTGGTTGAGTAGTAGTCAAGCTTGGGACCTCTCAGCTCTTTTCCTTCCCACGGAACGTCTCCGTAAGTATTTACAAGACGAAAATACCAGTATGACCTGAACCAGAGGGCTTCAGCCAATATCCTGTCTCTGAGAGTCTGGTCAGTCCACTCGATATCATCTATCCTGGAAATAATAGTATTTGCATTTTTAATATAGCCGTAAGCATTAGTGAAAAATGTCAAAATAGGCAACTGGTAGCTTGTGCTCGGTGTTACCTTGGTAAAGTCACTCTGGCGAAGAGCCACAGCTAGATCGGTATAGTCTGTTTCTGCCACAATCGGGCAGTAAGCACCATGATTCTCTGAATTCATCTCTTTCTTGCATCTTACAAGTGCGGCCTCATATCCTGCAGGGTCAACAAAAACATTTTCAGGAGTATAGAAAGAAAGCGGATCAGGTTGTAACCAATCCTCCGAACAAGAAACAAACAAGAAAATTATCAAAATGAGTGGTAATATAGTTATTCTTTTCATTTTCTTAGTTTTTATAATTAATAATTGATTATAGAGATAAATTAAGCCCTAAAGTAAATGTTCTGGGCATTGGCGTCATACCTGATTCCGGGTCCCATCCTGGCCATTTTGTGAATGTAGCCAGGTTTCTTACAGAACCAAAAACCTGCAAATTGTTCATGTTAATTCTTTGCACAACCTCTGCCGGCAGGTTATAAGTAAGAGACAGATCCTGTATTCTCACGAACGAACGCGGTTTATAGATCATAAGTCCGCCACCATAAGCTCCTGTGTAAGGATTCAGACGTGCATACTCATTATTCGGATTATCTTTTGTCCAGTATGGTACCGGTCCGTTATTCCTGTTATACCTGTCGTTTGATTCATGTCCGCTGTTAAGAGCAACACTGTACGATCCTATATGTCCAAGATCGCTTCTGATGAAAACAGAGGCTGTAAAATGTTTCAGGAAACTGAAATCATTTCTGAATCCCAGGCGATATCGAGGCTGGGTATGTCCGATAAACTTTTTGTCGACCACGTCAACGAAACGTCCGTCGTCATTGACATCAACTCCTTTAAAATCACCCGGTTCAAGATTATATTCAGCAGCCTCATCTTTTTCGTCTAGCTGCCAGATACCAATAATATCGTAATCCCATACAACATCAATAGCCTGTCCCGGGAACCAGTCGTTGGTAAAATCAGGCACATCGCCTGTTCTCTCTTCTCCCAATAAAGTATAAGTACTGAAATCTCCGAATAGTTCAATGATCTTGTTTCTGTTGAATGAGAATACCAGGTTTGAATTCCAGCTGAAATTCGGTTTATTGATATTCCTGGTATTCAGTGTCAGTTCCATTCCCCTGTTCCGGAGTTCACCAAGGTTGGATGTGATATTACTGAATCCTGTTACTCTGGGAAGTAATCTGTTCATAAGCAGATCGGTTGTAGTCATGTGGTAAACATCAGCATTCAATTCGATTTTGTTATCCCAAAGTGCAATTTCCAGTCCAAGGTTGGTTGCTGCTGTTTTTTCCCACTTAAGAGAGCTGTTTGAAAGAGTTGAGTTATATACACCTATGCGGGTATTGCTTCCATCATGCCACGGACTTGATCCGGTTCTTGCAAGAGCCGAATAGATACCAATATCCCTGTTCCCGTTAACACCCCATGAAATCCTCAGTTTCAACCTGTCAATCAGGTTGCTTTTAAAGAAATCTTCTTCCGAAACAACCCAGCCGAAAGCAGCAGCAGGAAAGACTGCCCTTGGATTTTCAAGACCGAATGCAGAGAATCCGTCTCGTCTTACGGATGCTGTAAGGAGGTATCTGCTCAGCAGTGTATAATTCAGTCGCGCCATAAGCGCATCACCTGTACTTCTGGTATCATTCACCGAAATCTCAGGTGAATCACCAAAATGCAGACCATGATAGATCAGCTCCTGGTTCGGACTGAAATTTTTATTTGACATGGTTGTGTACCAGTATTGATTCTCCTCAACGTTTGCAAGCAGCGTTACATCAAAAGTGTGTACATCTATGGTTTTATTCCAGGTGATCAGATTATCTATCATCCAGTCCCTGTTTGTGGATTCACGTCTCTCTCCCGATGGTATCTCATTGGCCATACCTCCAAGTTCAGGACTTATTGTGGTATAAGTCAAATATTTATATGCCTGATAGCGTGGCTGGAATGAAACCTTGTACTTTATTCCCAGGGGGAAGGTCACCTCAGCATAAAGGTTGGCAAACAGACTGTTCGTCCTGTTAGACAATGATGTTCTGTAATAAGCCAGTAATGGATTATCGGAGTGACCGTGCGGATAGCGTACCAGGTTGCCCTCTTCATCGAACATCTCGCCATATGGACTGTTCACATAGAAGCTAAGGCTGGCCGGCACTGAAGTATCATCCCTGTCGGTAAACTGCACATTAACACCTGCACTTAACCACTCAACAATTTTGAAATCGGCATTCAGTCTGGATCTGATACTGCCATACTGGTCACCAACCCTGATCCCTTCATTATTATTATAACCAAGCGACCAGTAATATTTTACCACATCAGTACCTCCTGAAACACTTAGATCATACTCCTGCCTGAGACCGGTTCTGAAAACTTCATCATACATATCCATGGTTTTGCCGGCCAGATAGTTCTTTTGTTCCGTAGGGAAGAAGCGCAAACGGGCCATCCACTCTTTTACATTATCATCCAGCGGAGTCCCTGCACTTAAATCTCTCCATTCATCAATTGTAATGTCAGAGGGCAACTCATTGGGATGAGTATAAAAATGATAGTTTATATTCGGAAACATCTGCCTGAAATAGTCCTGCCTGAACTGAATATACTCCTCGGGTCCAAGACCTCTTCTTTCATTATAACTTTCAGCAAGACCCATTTTTGTTGAAAAGTTGATAGTAGGTTTTCCGGTTCTTCCTTTTGTAGTTGTTATAATAACTACTCCGGAAGCCGCCTTTGATCCGAATACAGCAGCAGAGCTGGCATCCTTAAGAATATCGACAGACTCAATGTCGTAAGGATTTATATCTCTTAGTGCGCCGTCAAAGATAACACCGTCGACAACGATCAGGGGGTCAGTCTCGGCAGTCAGCGATGTCGGACCTCTGATCTCCATGGAGGCACCACCCTGTGCTGATGCACCCTGATTTGCATTGAATCCGGCAACAGTACCGGCAAGCATATCGGTAACCTGCACCATAGACTGAGTCTGATAGTTTTCTACATTAACCCTCTGGACAGAACCTGTCAGGTCGCTCTTCTTGACAGTACCATATCCGATGGCAATGACCTCGTCAAGGCCGATTGTCTCTTCTTCCATAACTACATTAAATGTAGTCTGGCTGTCAAGAGGTATTTCCTGAGTCTTCATACCAACAAATGAGAATTGCAGAACTCTTGCATCAGCCGGTACGGAAAGGGTAAAGTTACCATCAGGATCGGTTACCGTACCAATTGTAGTCCCCTGGACAATAACTGATACACCCGGCAACGGCAGACCACCTTCATCTTTTATAGTTCCTGTTACCTGCCTCTGCTGTTGCATCATTATCTCAGTATCAGCAACTCTGTTTTGCTGATTTTTTTCAATAGATTGTGATGGGGTTCCGGCAGCAGAAGCAACCAGAACAGCCATAATGAAACATATAAGCAGTTTCATTCTCAACACAATTTTTGATACACTTCCTCTTGAGAAGTATCCAAATTCCCGGTTTTTCTTCATAACTTAATAATGTTTAGATTACACAATTTAAAATTTGCCATAATTATCAATAATAAATTTATTCTGAGGATATAATATTTGAGGATTAATAAAAGAAACTGAAATTATATTATACCGTTTATCCGCATAAGCAAAATTTTCTACTCCATAAAACACCTTCCCTTTTCATCTTAAAATTTATTGCATTATTTTTTAACAAAAATTAAGGTTCGAAATATAGAAATAAATTTTAAAAATTGTTAAAACATACATTCCCGGAAAAAATAATGAAAGGAGTAAACGTTCCCGGATCTATGAAAAAAAAGACCTCCGGGAATTTTTTAAATGCGCTATAATCAAAGGTTTAACTTTAATTTAACATACAATTAACATTGCAAGTTCCGGGTAGTTTTAAAAAAATCACTTTCACCATAAATTTTAATTAGCAAAAGAATATTTGTATTTTAAATTCAAAAATTTAAATACAGGATAGTTTCCATCAACTGAAATGAAGTATTTTCAGGTAAAAATTATACCTTTTCGGGTATTACATAAGGTTTTCTGTAATCTCTGGTTAAATACTTATCGGCTTCGGGATCGTTGACAAACCTTTCAGTTGAGGGATTAAACCTCAGCATATGCCCTGTCCTGTATGAAATCAATCCCAGATGGCAGAGAGATGCCGACAGGTGACCTTCAATCATAGGATTATCAAGATCTTCCTTCCTCCCACTGCGAACACACTCAACAAGGTTCTTCCAGCCGTTACTCCTCTCCTCAGGCGGAAGATCCCTGTCAGATTTGGCCGGACCGGGTTCATTACGAGAACCAAAATAGGTTTTATAACTGCTCCCGCTTATCGACATCCAGCCCTGGTCTCCATATACAAAACATACTCCTGAATCATTTGGCATTCCTTCCGGATTTGTAGGAAGACCTCTTATTTCATTCTGTATAATCATCCCATCCTCATATTCATAAGTAGCCGCCATAACATTGGGGGTTTCCTGTTCCTCGAGATTACGGCCAAATAATCCGCCTGTGCAATGAACCTTTACTGGATGAGTATTCTTGTTCAAAGCCCACCGGGCCGTATCCATCCTGTATATCCCATTATTTCCATTATCGCCTGTCCCTGTATCCCAAAACCAGTGCCAGTGATACAAAAAGCGGTTAAGATTGAAAGGCACATAGGGAGCAGGACCAAGAAACATATCCCAGTGCACTCCTTCAGGTACAGGACTGTCAGGAAACGTTCCGACAGGCTCCCTGTATCTCCATGTTATACCCCTGGCCATATATACCTTTCCCAGCTTGCCGTCGCGTATCATCTGAATACCCTCCTTGACTGCTTTGCTGCTCCTGTAACATATCCCGGACTGTACAATTCGGTTGTATTTCTCTGCCGCCTCAACCATTTTTCTTCCTTCCCAGACATTATGACTCACAGGCTTTTCAACATAAACATGCTTGCCTGCCTGGCATGCCCATACCGTATGAAGTGCATGCCAGTGATCAGGTGTTGCTATGGAGATTATATCAATATCCTTATCTTCAAGGATCTTTCTCGCATCAAACTCAGTCTTCGGCGCTGTGCCGTACAGCTCTTCAACCTCTTTTGAAATAGCAGGAAATAATCGTTCATCAACATCACATACAGTCCTTACTGTAACGTTTGGGATCTCTGCATAGCTTCTGATGTGGACAATTCCCCTGCCCCGGATAATCCCGCGAACACGCTCACGGTCGCCCGCTATGCCCAGAACGGCAACATTTATCCTTTCATTGGGACTGTCTGTTATCATGCTGCTTATGAATGCAGGAGCTGTCATTATACCTCCTGCTGTTGAAGCTGATCTTTTTATAAAATCACGTCTTATAAGTTTGTCCATAGTGTTATGTATTATAAATATATAGTATCCGGTATTGATTAAAAAGT